>Ga0181555_1000011_pt1 | contig 214454 bp, 212 predicted proteins | sample 011ome_15_FD_145601 | JGI IMG/M metagenome (GOLD analysis project Ga0181555, IMG submission 145601) | Coastal salt marsh microbial communities from the Groves Creek Marsh, Skidaway Island, Georgia - 011504AT metaG (spades assembly) | ecosystem: Environmental > Aquatic > Marine > Intertidal...
CATGAGCAGCGGGCGGAACTTCAGCCCCGCATCGAAAATACCCTGCACCGCGAGGAAGTGGGACACCTGGGTGGCGAACCCGCCAATAGATCCTTCCTCGATCGTGACCAGAACCTCGTGCTCTGCGGCAAGCCGGCGCACCAGGTCTTCGTCAAGCGGTTTCGCGAACCGCGCATCGGCGACCGTGGTCGACAGTCCGAGGGCGTTCAATTCTTCCGCTGCGTCAAGGCAGTCCTGCAGCCGCGTGCCATAGGCCAGCAATGCGATCTTCGTCCCTTCGCGCAGGATGCGGCCCTTGCCGATGGGCAGAATCTCGCCGCGCTCCGGCATCTCGACACCGACGCCTTCGCCGCGCGGATAGCGGAAGGCGCAGGGCTGCCCGTCGATATCGACGGCCGTCGCAACCATGTGCACCAGCTCGGCTTCATCCGCCGGCGCCATGACGATCATGTTCGGCAGGCAGGCGAGATAGGCGATATCGAACGCGCCGCAATGGGTCTGCCCGTCAGCGCCGACATAGCCGGCGCGGTCCATCGCGAAGCGGACCGGCAGGTTCTGCAGCGCGACGTCGTGAACGATCTGATCGAACGCCCGCTGCAGGAAGGTCGAATAGATCGTGGCAAACGGCTTCATGCCGTCGGCGGCAAGACCGGCCGCAAACGTCACCGCATGCTGCTCGGCAAGACCGACATCGAACGTGCGGTCCGGGAATTCCTTTTCGAACAGGTCGACGCCGGTGCCGGACGGCATCGCCGCCGTGATGGTGACGATCTTGTCGTCGTCGCGCGCTTCCTTGATCAGGGCCTCGGCATAGACCTTGGTATAGCTCGGCGCATTCGCCTTTCCCTTGTCCAGCGCACCGGTGACAACGTTGAACTTGCCGACACCGTGATACTTGTCGCTCGACTGCTCCGCGGGCTCGTATCCCTTGCCCTTTTGCGTCACGACATGGATCAGCACGGGGCCTTCGGCGGCGTCGTCTCGCACGTTGCGGAGGACGGGAATCAGGTGTTCCATATTGTGGCCGTCGATCGGGCCGACGTAGAAGAACCCGAGTTCCTCGAACAACGTGCCGCCGGTAAGCATGCCGCGGACATATTCCTCGGCCCGCTGCGCCGCTTTCTTCATGGGCCGCGGGAATTTTTCCGACATTTGCCGGCCGATATCCCGCAGCGAACGGTAGGATTTCGATGAAATCAGCCGCGACAGATAGGCCGACAACGCGCCGACGGGCGGCGCGATCGACATGTCGTTGTCGTTCAGGATGACGATCAGCTTGTTGTGCATTGCGCCGGCATTGTTCAGCGCTTCATACGCCATGCCGCCGGTCATCGCGCCGTCGCCGATGACGGCGATGGCCTTGTTATGCGTGCCCTGCAGGTCGCTCGCGACGGAAAACCCGAGCGCAGCCGAAATCGAGGTCGAGGCATGCGCGGCGCCGAAGGGATCGTATTCGCTTTCCGACCGCTTGGTGAAGCCGGAAAGCCCGCCGCCCTGGCGCAGGGTACGAATCCGGTCGCGCCGACCGGTCAGGATTTTATGCGGATAGACCTGATGGCCGACATCCCAGACGATCTTGTCTTTCGGCGTATCGAAGAGGTAATGCAGCGCAACGGTGAGCTCGACCACGCCAAGACCGGCGCCGAGATGGCCGCCGGTGACCGACACGGCATCGATGGTCTCCGCGCGCACTTCGTCTGCGATCTGCTGCAGATCCTCGGGTGCGAATTTCTTCAGATCGGCGGGTGTTTTGATCTGATCGAGAAGCGGCGTCTGAGGCGCCATCAGCATCCCCTGCTTTTGATTCTATGCGTCATTTTGTTGAAACAACTCTGGCGTATGTATGTCAACATTGTGGTTCTGTGTCTCAGTCGTGTCTAGTTGTTCCGGGCGAGGACGAATTCAGCGACGGAGCGCAACTCGTTTGCCCGGGCGCCGAACGTATCCAGCCGGGAGAGGGCGCGATCCGTCACACGACGCGCCTCTTCACGCGCGCCGTCGATCCCCAATGCCGAAACAAAGGTTGCCTTGCCGGCCTCGGCGTCCTTGCCGACCTTCTTTCCAACATCGTCTTCATCCCCTTCAACGTCAAGCAAATCGTCCGTAATCTGGAACGCCAGGCCGAGTTCAAAGCCGAATGTTTCCAACGTTCTGATGGCGTCTGCCCCCGCCTGACCGAGGATGGCCCCGGCGGCGCTGGAATAGGAAATCAGCGCGCCCGTTTTCATGGTTTCGAGCCGCGCGATCAGCGCGGCATCAACGGCCGCATGCTCGCATTCGAGATCTATCATCTGGCCGCCGACCATCCCCGCCCCGCCGGAACGGGCGGCAAGCATCGCCACCAGATCGCTGCGGACCTGAGGATCGGGATGGGTATCCACCCCGGCCAGCACCTCGAAAGACAGCGTCAGCAGGGCATCACCCGCGAGGATCGCCGTCGCCTGGTCAAAGGCGATATGACAGGACGGTCGTCCGCGACGCATGTCGTCGTCATCCATTGCCGGCAGGTCATCGTGGATAAGCGAATAGGTGTGGACCATTTCGACCGCGGCACCGGCGCGCAGGTAGTGCTTTTCCGGCACATCGAACATCAACGCCGCCGTGCGCACAATATAGGGCCGGAGGAACTTTCCGGTCCCGAGCGCCGAGTAGCGCATGGCATCGAACAGCCGGCTTTCCGGGCCATCGGATTGCGGCAGCAGAGATTCCAGGGTCGCCGTCATGGTGTCCGCGAACCCGGCCAGTGCCTCTTTCACGGGCGCGGCGGAAGGGGTTGCGGCATCCGTTCGGGACGACACCGTATCTGAAACCGTGGCTGAGGGCGCACTAGTCAATGTTCGCCGGCTCCGTCTCGACTTCGCCCCCGGCGCCGATCGAGATCTTTTCGACCTTCGCCTGAGCTTCCTTCAGTTTCTTCTCGCAATGGGCTTTCAGTTGCGCGCCGCGCTCATACGCGGTGATCGCCTCTTCCAGCTTTCCCTTGCCGCCTTCAAGCGCGCGCACGATCTCCTCGAGTTCCGCGAGCGCGTCTTCGAACGACATTTTTGCGATATCCGTCGATTTGGCGTTTTCCGCCATGGGTCACCCTTTTCCTGTTGGGGAAAGATTAGGATTTGACGGTGCTTAGGGCAACCCGCAGCGTGAATCAAACCCGAAAAGTCACAGAATCCCGCCGATCGCGGGAGGAAGCCGGTTAAACCCGGGTCGTCAAAGCGCCGGCATGGGCCTGAACGCTGTTTCCGAGCGCCTCGAGGTCGTACCCGCCCTCCAGCGTCGAAATCAGCCTGCCGGAGGCGTATTCCCCGGCTATTTCCCGCAGTCTGAGCGTCGCCCACTCGAAATCGGCCTCTTCGAAGCGCAGGGAGGCGAGCGGATCGCGGGCATGGGCGTCGAAACCGGCGGAAACGAAAACGATATCGGGCTGAAAGGCACGCAGCGCGGGCAGAATCCGGCCCTCCATCGCGGCGCGGAATTCGGCCCCTCCCGCGTGGGCATCGAGCGGGGCATTGAAGATATTGCCGACGCCGGTTTCGCTCTCCGCCCCGGTCCCCGGGTAATGGGGAAACTGGTGGGTGGAGGCGAAAAGCGTGTCGGGATCGTTGATGAACGCCGCCTGGGTGCCATTGCCATGATGAACGTCGAAATCCACGATCGCGACTTTCTGCAGGCCATGGACGCTGCGGGCATGGAGCGCGCCGATCGCGACATTGTTGAACAGGCAGAACCCCATCCCGCGCTGCGGCTCCGCGTGGTGTCCCGGCGGGCGCACGGCGCAGAACGCATTGTCTGCGGTGCCGGCCACCACGTCATCGACCGCTGCAATGATCGCCCCGGCGGCGCGCAACGCCGCCTCGCCGGTACCCGGCGAGAGCACGGTGTCGGAATCAAGATGCGCATAGCCCTCCTCGGGAATATTCTCGAGGATCAGATCGACATACCCGCCTGCATGGACCCGCGAGAGCTGTTCCTTCGTCGCCAGCGGCGCTTCCCGGCGCAGCAATGCCGACCAGGACTCGCCGGACAGCGCCGCATTGACGGCCTCGATACGGGCGATGCGCTCGGGATGGCCCGCACCGGTATCGTGGGCGGCGGAACTTGCATGGGTGTAAAGGGCGGTCGTCATGATCGGGGCCTTTCGGTTTCGGCCAGTATAACCCCGACAGGGCCGCGGATGCATCCTCGGCAAAAACGAAATTCCGGACCGTCGGCGGATCGGCGGCCGGTCGCCGGGCCCAAATGCCAGGCCCAGTTGCCGGGCCCAGATACCGGGCCTCAGAACTTCTTGGCGGTGCGCAGGGCCTCAGTTTCCACGCGGAAGTCGGCCAGCATCGATTCCGGTACGCCAATTTTCCGGAGCAACCCGTCCAGGGTCGCTTCCCCGGCGCGCTCGAGCACGCTGCGCACATGTTCGATACTGCGCCCCGAAATCACGGAGATCGCCGCCTCGAGGAAGGCGAGACGTCGTGCGCGCAAGGCATCCAGCAAGAGAAACGGCGTCAGCCGCCCCTCGGCATGAAGTGTTTCCACGGCGGCGACGAGGCCCTTGCGCGACAGGGATGAGAACGTGTCGAGGAGCGCCGCGCTCTCCGCCTCGGCGGCAACCGGGTCGGTGAAATCCGCGAGTCCGTAGGCCGCCGCCAGTTTTTCCCGCGCCGTGGCCGAAACCTTCAGCGTCAGACGCGTCACCACCTCAGCCAAAAGGTCGTCCCGCGCCGCCATTTTATCGAGCACCCAGATTTCGGAGTCGAAACGCCTGAGCAACGTATCGCATACCAAAGCGGTCATGGGCGTCGCAGCGTTTTCCACCAGGGTTTCCCCGACAACGGAATCGCCGATTTCGGCAAGCGACAGGGCGAGCGGTTCCGGCATGCTTTCGCGTTGCGCCACGGTGATGCGCGCATTACGCGAAATGGTCAGGACAAGCGACTGCCAGTCGGCGTCGGTAAACACGTCGGTGACTTCAAGGAAAGGACACGCAACCGAATCGACATCATGGGCCAGCATCATTGCGAGCGGTCGCGGCAGGTGGGGGGCATGTCTGATGGCGGCGGACAGTGCGCACCGCACCCGTTCGATCGTGTCCCGGGCGAGATCCTGCGCCAGCAACTCCGAGGCGCGGCGATCCGCGGGCAGCGTAGCCTGCTCGCACAGAACAGCCCCCACCCGTGTCGCCACGAGCGCACGGGCCGCTTCGTCAAGCCCTGCCAACTGGTCCTGCGACCTGAATTCACTTACCACGCGTTCACAAACAACCTGTTGTTTACATTGATAGTTTATCGCCCAAACGGCCTGACCGTTAATATCGGCATACGCTGAAAAGGTTAAAATTGCATTGTCACGACAATTTCGGGACATCAGGAGGGCGGCGGCATTTTCACCGGGCGGCGTTGCCAATCCGGCGGGGCACGGTTTAGTCTCCGGGACAATGCGGTTCTTCCGGTTTTGCAGAAGAACGCGACATTCCCGAGCGAAAACGCATCGCGCCGGACAAAACCATCCACCCCGACAGGACACCCAGACCGATGACCGAAACAGAGAAACGCAACCGCCGGATCGTCGAGACGATCTGCCAGGCTTTCAACGATCACGATGCCGACGGGATCGTCGAACATTTTGCGGAAGATTCGGTATGGCTCTTGTCGCGCGGCACCCCGCCGGATGGCGCCACCCTGCGCGGCAAGGCCGCCATCCGCGACATGTGCCTGCAACGCTTCGCGTCCATCCCGGATATGTCCTGGGAAATCCACAGCCATTGGGCGGGTGGCGACCGGGCGTGCTCGGAATGGACCGTCACCGGTACCGAGGCGAACGGCAACCGCCTCGAATGGCTCGGCTGCGACCTCTGGCACCTGAACGAAGACGGCAAGGTCCTGCGCAAGGACACCTACTGGAAATATGCCGGCGGCGAGAGCTGACCGGTCAGGCCCAACTCAGACGAACCCGAGTTCCGTCCTCAGCTTCTTCGTCAGGCCGCGGGAAACGATATCGTGGGAGTCGCGCAGGAAGTCCTGCAATTCGGCATCCGCAAGGCCGGGCGCGGCAAAATGCTGGATCCACTTCAGGCCGCGCGACGCGAGATACGGCGCCGGCCGCAGGCCCGGCTGATCGCGCAGGAATTCAAACGCGATGTCGGATACCTTGAAAGTGTAGGCAGGCACTCCATCCGCCCAGCCGCCGACCGCAAACATCCTGTTCCCGACCTTCCAGACGTGCGATCCGCCCCACTGGTTCACATAGGTCGCGGCCGGCAGGGCGCCGCAGAAATCGTTGAAGTCTTCATAGGTCATGGGGATTACCCCTGGAGCGCAGCCGCCGCTTCGCCCGCAGGTGCGCCCGCCTGCCCCATCGCCCCGGCCAGCAGCTCAAAAGAACGCACGCGCGCCTTGTGGTCCCAGATCGCGGCCGCGACCATCAGCTCGTCCGCGCCGGTCGCCTCGATCAGTGTCGCGAGCTTCCCGCTGATCGTGTCCGGCGTACCGTAATACGAGCACGCGAGCATCGACGACGCCTGCGCCTTTTCCATCGGCGTCCAGAAGGTCTCGATGTCGTCGATCGGCGGCGGCAGCTTGCCGCGGGTCCCGCGCACCATGCGGGTGGAGTTCTGCTGCGGCGAGGTGAACAGCCGCTTCGCTTCCTCCTCGGTGTCGGCAACGATCACGTTGCAGCCGACCATCACGTAAGGCTCGGCAAGCTGCGCCGACGGTTCGAACCGTTCGCGGTAGATTTCCACCGCCTGCATCAGCGCCTGCGGCGCGAAATGCGATGCAAAGGCGTATGGCAGGCCAAGGATTGCCGCGAGCTGCGCGCCGAACAGGCTCGACCCGAGGATCCACAGCGGCACGTTCGTGTCCTCGCCGGGGATGGCGTGTAGGAACTGACCCTCCTGCGGCGGGCCGAGCAACGCGCGCAGCTCGACCACGTCCTGGGGAAAATGTTCCGACGAGTCCGGTCCGCGGCGCAGCGCCCGCATGGTGTGCTGATCGGTGCCCGGCGCCCGGCCGAGACCGAGATCGATGCGGCCGGGAAACAGCGTCGCGAGCGTGCCGAACTGTTCGGCGATCACCATGGGCGAATGGTTTGGCAGCATGACGCCGCCGGCCCCGACCCGGATCGTGCTGGTGCCGCCGGCGACGTGGCAGATACACACGGCCGTGGCGGCGCTGGCGATGCCGGCAAGGTTGTGATGTTCGGCCAGCCAGAAACGATTATAGCCCGCTGCCTCGGCATGCTGCGCGAGATCGAGCGCGTTGGCGAGCGCATCGGCGGGGGTGAAGCCTTCGCCGATATTGGCGAGATCGAGTACGGAGAGTTGAACCATGCAGGCATTCTAGCGCATGTGCCGCGTCAGGTCAGCCGGGAATGGCGTTACGGCCGGTAGCGAACCCCGACATGATTCCCGGCCCCGACCCGCATTCCGGGTTTCCGGCAGCGCCCGATACCGGGAAGGCCTTGCGGGAAATACATTCTGCTCAACAACCGTGAAGAATGCCGTTAACGTAATGCTCGAACGCGCCCGCACCGGGCGGCACGACCCGGCCCGCCAGAGGACTCCCCGAAATGCTGACGCAGCACCCCCTCAGACAGACGATCATCAGTGAAATTCATGCGAGGCCCTACGCGCTTGTCCCGACGCCGGCGCGGGTGTCTTTCCTCGCCCTGATACTGGAGGACGAGACGGCCGAGACGGTGCGCTCGCATATTGCCGCTCTGTGCCGGCAAAGCAGCGTCGCGCAACCCGCCCCGGACAGCATGCATCATCTGGCGGAGATCGGGCCGCTGACCGTCCGCTGGGAGCAACACACCGATTTCTACTCCATTTCGGTCACCGAAGCCGTCGACTTCGAGGACCCTTTCGGCCAGCCGCCGATCGACCGGCTGGACAGGGAATGGCTGGAGCGCCTACCGGGACGGGTGATCAGCGCCACCCATGCGTCGAATCGTCCGACATGCCGGAAAGGGGTCTGGAATACGTCACCGAGCGTCTGACGGACAGCCAGCTGGTCGGCTCGACGATCGTCAATGGCGGCGCCCGGTACTGGACCGACTTCGATATCCATCCGGACGGATTCGGCCGGATTCTGGTGCGCAACATATCCCTGAGCCCGCGGCAGATGGGGCGCATTCTGCGCCGGCTTCTCGAAATCGAGACATACCAGGCGATGGCCATGCTCGCCTTTCCGGCGGCGAAGGCCGCATTGCCGACCGTCGCCGCCGCCGAACGCGCTCTGGGCGATATCGCGAGGCAATTGGCGGATGCGGCGAACGATCCCACCGTCGAACGCCGCCTTCTCGACGATCTGTCGCGTCTCTCCGCGCAGGTCGAGCTGTCGGTGTCCGAAACCGCGTTTCGCGTCTCCGCCGCGCAGGCCTATGACACGCTGGTCGCCCGCCGGATCGAGGAACTGCGCGAGGAGCGCCTGCTCGGCCTGCAGATGGCCGGCGACTTTCTGTATCGACGCCTCGCGCCGGCGATGGCCACGGTCCAGAGCCTCGCCGCCCGCCAGAACGAACTCAGCCACCGGATCGGACAGGCGACGGACCTGCTCCGGACCCGGATCAACGTCAATCTTGAAGAACAGAATCAACAGCTCCTGCAGTCGATGGACACGCGCGCGAACGCACAGCTCAGGTTGCAGCGCACGGTCGAAGGCCTGTCGGTTGTCGCGATCAGCTACTATGCCATCAGTCTGATCGTCTACGGCGCCGAAGCGGCGGAAGCAGCCGACATTCTGCCGGTCTCCCCGGCCCTCGTCGGCGGGGTGGCGTTGCCCGTCGTCGCTTTTGCCGTGTGGCGCGTCGCGGTTTCCGTACGCCGGGCCATTGCCGGCGAGTAACGCGTCGATTGTCCGGATATACCGGAGATCCCGACGGCCTCAGAAAATATTCACCGGCACCTTGATATAGGACGTGCCGTTAGCCTCCGCCGGCGGCATGTCGCCCGCACGCATGTTGACCTGCACGGCGGGGATAATCAGCCGCGGCAGGCCGAGCGTCGCATCGCGGTCGCGCCGCATCTGGACATAGTCGTGTTCCAGCACGCCACCGCCGATATGGATATTGGTGTCGCGCTGTTCGGCGACCGTGGTTTCCCAGGCGAAGTCGCGGGTGCCGCCGGCGCCGTAATCGTGGCAGACGAAAAGACGCATGTCTTCCGGGAGGTCGAGAATCTTCTGCAGCGAGGCGAAAAGCTGCTTCGCATCGCCACCGGGAAAGTCGCACCGCGCGGTGCCGGAATCCGGCATGAACATGGTGTCGCCGACAAAACACGCATCGCCGATCACATAGGTGACGCAGGCGGGCGTGTGGCCCGGCGTCGCCATAACGCGGGCGTCGATATTGCCGATTTCGAACGTCGCGCCGTCGGCGAAGGTCTCGTCGAACTGGGAGCCGTCCGCGGGCAGGCTGTCGGCCACGTTGAACAGCGCGCCGAACGTCTTCTGCACCTCGGTAATGCCCTGCCCGATGCCCGATTTTCCCCCGGTCCGGTTCTTCAGCCAGACAGACGCGGTCAGATGATCGGCATGGACATGGGTTTCCAGGATCCAGTCGACGGCGAGGCCCGCCTGGTCGACAAAAGCCGCGATTTTTTCGACGCTCGTCGTCGATGTGCGCCCGGACACAGGATCGTAATCGAGCACAGGATCGATAATCGAGGCCTGCTTCGTTTCCGGATCATGCACCACATAGGACGCGGAATTGGTCTTGTCGTCGAAAAAACACGTGATTTCTGGGCTCATATGCGCCTCCCTCCGGCTGGTTCGCCTTTTTCCTTTTTCCGACGTTAACAAGAATCACGTTCCAAAGGTATGCGCAGGGCGCAACCGGTTGGCGCAGATGCGCCGTTTGACGCCAATTGATTTCTCACCTAATCCTAACCTGCCTTTTCGGGGCACCCGCAAGCACAGAACTGGACGCATATCCGCCATGCCCGGCGATTTTCTAGACCCGCAGGAACGTATCAATCTGTCGCCTCAAACCGGCGACGAAACCAAAACGACGACGTGCTACATGTGCGCCTGCCGTTGCGGCATCAAGGTTCATCTGCGCGACGGCGAAATCCGCTACATCGAGGGCAACAAGGACCACCCCATCAACAAGGGCGTGCTGTGCGGCAAGGGAAGCGCCGGCATCATGCAGCACTATTCCCCCGCCCGGCTGACCAAGCCGCTGCGCCGCGTCGGCGAGCGCGGATCGGGCGAGTTCGAGGAAATCGAATGGGAAGAGGCGCTGACAATCGTCGCCGACCGGATGAAGAAGATCCGGGCGGAAGATCCGAAAAAACTCGCTTTCTTCACCGGGCGCGACCAGAGCCAGGCCCTGACCGGCTGGTGGGCGAGCCAGTTCGGCACGCCGAACCATGCGGCCCATGGTGGGTTCTGTTCGGTCAACATGGCGGCCGCCGGGTTATATTCCATCGGCGGGTCGTTCTGGGAATTCGGCGAGCCCGACTGGGAACGGACCGAATATTTCATGATGTTCGGCGTTGCCGAGGATCACGATTCCAACCCGATCAAGATGGGCCTGTCGACGCTGAAGGCGCGCGGCGCGAAATTCGTCTCCGTGAACCCCGTGAAAACCGGCTATTCGGCGATTGCCGATGAATGGGTCGGCATACGGCCCGGCAGCGACGGCGCCTTCGTGCTGGCGCTGATCCACGAGCTGCTCCACGCCGACAAGATCGATCTCGACTACCTGGTGCGTTACACCAACGCGCCCTGGCTGGTGATCAGGGACCCGGGTGCGGCCGATGACGGCCTGTTCGCCCGCGGCGCGGACGGCGAGCCGCTGTGCTGGGACCAGAACACAGGCCAGATCGCCGATGCGCGGCTTGCCGGCGTCGCGCCCGCCGTGGTCGGCGACTATACGCTGGAAGACGGCCGCACCGCCGTGCCGTCGTTCCAGCTGATGGCCGACCGGTACATGGACCTGAACTACGGCCCCGAGGCCGCGGCCCTGAAATCGGGTGTTGCCTCGAACCACATCCGCCGGATTGCCGCCGAACTCGCCGAGGCCGCGTTCGAGAAGGAAATCGTGCTCGACGTCGAATGGACCGACTGGGCCGGGCGCAAGCAGGACAAGATGATCGGCCGCCCCGTCGCGATGCACGCGATGCGCGGTATCTCCGCCCATTCGAACGGGTTCCACACCTGCCGCGCGATCCACCTGTTGCAGATGCTGCTGGGCACCATCGATGTACCGGGCGGGTTCCGCTACAAGCCGCCTTTCCCGCGCCCCTGCCCGCCGCCGCAGAAACCTGCCGGCCGTCCGGACCAGGTCAACGCGAACACGCCGCTGCCGGGACCGCCCCTCGGCTTCCCGACGGGTCCCGAAGACCTGCTGGTCGATGCCGACGGCAATCCGCAGCGCATCGACAAGGCATTTTCCTGGGAAGCGCCGATCAGCGCCCACGGCCTGATGCACATGGTCATCACCAATGCATGGAAGGGCGATCCCTACCCCATCGACACGCTGTTCATGTTCATGGCCAACATGGCGTGGAACTCGTCGATGAACACGTCGGGCGTGATGGACATGCTGACCGACCGCAACGCCGAGACGGGGGAATACAAAATCCCGTTCATCGTCTATTCGGATGCGTTCTGGTCCGAAACGGTGCCCTATTGCGACATCATCCTGCCGGACACCACGTATCTCGAACGCTGGGACGCGGTCTCGATACTCGACCGGCCGATCTGCAGCGCCGACGGCCCGGCGGATGCCATCCGCCAGCCCGTGGTGGAACCGGACCGGGACGTTCGGGCCTTCCAGACGGTGCTGATCGATCTGGGCACGCGTATCGGCCTGCCCGGCCTGACCAACGAGGACGGGTCCGCCAAATATCCGGGCGGCTATCCGGACTATCTGGTGAACCACGAGCGCATGCCGGGGATCGGCTCGCTCGCGGGCTGGCGCGGCGAGAACGGCGACAGTCACGGCACCGGCGCGGTCAACCCGAACCAGCTTGAGCGCTATATCGAGAACGGCTGCTTCTGGACCCGCGAATTTCCCGATAACCAGCGCTATTTCAAGCACGCCAACCGGGATTACCTGGAATATGCGGCAAGCATGGGGTGGATCGGATCGTCCGACCAGATCGTTCTGCAGGTCTATTCGGAGCCGATGCAGAAATTCCGGCTTGCCGCGCGCGGCCATGGCGACATCACGCCCCCCGCCGAACACAGGGCCCGCGTCGAAGGCTATTTCGATCCGCTGCCAACCTGGTACCGCCCGTTCGAATCCCAGGATGGCGGCGAGGATGAATTCCCGTTCTTCGCCATCACCCAGCGGCCGATGGCGATGTACCATTCCTGGGGCTCGCAGAACGCCTGGCTGCGCCAGATCCACACCAGCAACCGGCTGTATATCAACCGCTTCCAGGCGGAACTCGAAGGCATCGAGGACGACGACTGGGTCTGGGTGATCAGCCATCACAGCCGCATCAAGGTGCAGGTCCGCCTGATGGAAGGCGTGGAACGCAATACGGTCTGGACGTGGAATGCGATCGGCAAGCGCTCCGGCGCGTGGAACCTCGACCCCGACGCGCCCGAAGCCAAGAAAGGCTTCCTGCTGAACCACGTGATTTCCGAATTGCTGCCGCCCAGGGAAAGCGGCTACCGCTATTCGAATTCGGACCCGGTGACCGGTCAGGCCGCGTGGTACGACCTGCGGGTGCGCATCGAGAAAGCCTCGCCGGAATCAGGGATGGAAACGGGCACGGAAGACGAAACCTCTCTGCCGCAGTTCACGGCGCAGCCGTCGACCAACAACGTCTCGGTCGGACAACGCATCCTGCGCTACGGCGCGCGATTCAAGCCGAAACGTCCGGGACAGGGAGACAAATCATGACCTTGCTGCCGGCACGCAAACCCGAGGGGCAGGAAGTCAAACTCGGCCTCGTCATCGATCTGGACACCTGCGTCGGCTGTCATGCCTGCGCGGTGAATTGCAAGGAATGGAACACAGGCGGACATTCGGCGCCGCTGCCGGATAACGATCCCTACGGCACCAACCCGAACGGCGTCTGGTTCAACCGGATCCACACGTTCGAGGCAGGCGAAGGCACCGAAAGCCGGACCGTGCATTTCCCGCGGTCGTGCCTCCATTGCGAGGAGGCCGCCTGCGTGACCGTGTGCCCGACCGGCGCATCCTACAAGCGCGAGGAAGACGGCATCGTGCTGGTCAACGAGGACGCCTGCATCGGCTGCAAGCTTTGCTCCTGGGCGTGCCCTTATGGCGCGCGCGAATACGACACCGATGCCGGCGTCATGAAGAAATGTACGCTGTGTATCGACCGGATTTACAACGAGACCATGCCGGAGGCCGATCGCGTGCCCGCCTGCGTATCGACCTGCCCGGCAAGCGCGCGGCATTTCGGCGATCTGGGCGATCCGAATTCGGACGTCTCGCGGCTTGTCGCCGAACGTGGCGGGAAGGAACTGATGCCGGAGATGGGCTACAAGCCGGTCAACCGCTACCTGCCGCCCCGTGCCGCGAAGAAAGACCAGGGCCCGTCCGGCCTGGGCGCAAGCCTGTCCCGTCTGCCGGCACAGGACGCACCGGGCGCCGCCGCGGGATCGGGCAAGTTCCTGCGCTGGGTCGACCGGGTACTGTCGCGCTAACGGACGAGAACAATGCATCCAGCCTATTCCGTCATCTTCTTCACCACCGCGTCGGGCGCGGGCTATGGCCTGATCGCGCTGATGGCGCTGTTCGGCGTGCTGAACGGCGTACCGCTGAACCCCTGGTTCGGCGCCATCGGTTTCGGCCTCGGCGCCCTTCTGGTAACCGGCGGCCTGTTGTCATCGACCGCGCATCTCGGCCATCCGGAACGGGCCTGGCGCGCCTACAGCCAGTGGAAATCATCCTGGCTGTCCCGCGAAGGCGTCCTCGCGACCGCAACCTATATCCCGCTCGTGCTGACGGCCTGGGGCTGGATCGTCGAAGGGTCGCTGTCGGGCGCATTCGGCCTGTTCGCCGTGACGCTCGCCCTGCTCTGCGTGCTTACCGTGCACGCGACCGGCATGATCTACGCCACCCTGCGCACGATCAGCGCGTGGCATAACAAGCGCACCGTGCCGGTCTACCTGTCTTTCGCGCTGCTGTCGGGGGCGGTCTGGTTTCACGCCCTGGCCCAGATGTTCGGCTATCAGACGCCGATGCAGGCCGCCGTCGTCGCGATCGGCCTGTTGCTGGTGCTGTTCCTCAAACGGTCCTACTGGCGCTCGATCGACCTGACCCCCGGCGTATCGACGCCGGAAAGCGCCACGGGCCTCGGCGATATCGGCAAGGTCCGCCTGCTCGACAACCCGACCATGACCGAGACTTTCGTTCAACGCGAAATGGGCTATTCGATCGCGCGGAAGCATTCCACCAAGCTTCGCCGCATCGCGTTTCTCGGCTATTGCGCGCTTCCCTTCGCGCTGACCCTGCTGACCAGCGAAGCGGCGCCGGCCATCGCCATCCCCGGGACGCTTGCCGCGGCGATCTGCGTATCTTTCGGGGTTGTCGTGGAACGCTGGCTGTTTTTCGCCGAAGCGAGGCATGTCAGCATGCTTTATTACGGGGCGAAAAGCGCCTGACGCCTGCCTCTCAGGCGTCGACCGCGACGACGTCGACCGCGACCTTCACATCATGGCCGCCGCCGCCGACGACCAGCCCGTTGATCGGGCTGACATCGCCGTAATCGCGGCCCCAGGCGATTGTAATATGCTGTTCGCCGGGGATGACGTCATTGGTCGGATCGAGATCCACCCAGCCGGCATCCGGCACCCAGACAGCCAGCCATGCGTGGGACGCGTCGGCGCCGGCGAGGCGCTCCTGCCCCTCCGGCGGCAGGGTCTGCAGGTATCCGCTGACATACCGGCACGGGATGCCGAGGCTGCGCAGGCCGGATATCTGCAGATGCGCGAAATCCTGGCACACGCCCCGACGCTCGTTGAGCACGGTATCGACCGGCGTATGAATTTCGGTGACGCCGCCCTCGTACTTGAATTCGGTGAATATCCGGTGCGTAAATTCGAGCGCCCCTTCGAGGACAGGCCGTCCCTGGGGAAAAGACTGCGCCGCATAGGCGGCCGCGCCGTTGCCGGACCGGGTAAAGGGCGAATCGAACGCGAACTGGTAGACGTCCAGCAATTCGCGCTCGGTCGCATTCTGGAGAAGCCCGGGAATACTGTCCCAGGCCGGGGTCGTCGCCGGATCGACCGGCGAAACCGGAATCACCTCGACATTGCTGCGCGAAATGATGCTCAGTTCGACATGCGGCTCCTCGATGGTCAGGTAAGTCGTCGGGTTGCCGAAATAATCGGTCGCCTCCTTCGAAATGGTCGGCGACGGTTCGATCATCAGCGCATGGCGTCGGCATACCTGGTGCGGTACCATGCGCGGCGACAGATGCAGCAGGTGGTGCGAAATCGATACGCTCTGCGAATACCGGATCGTCGTGTGATGGCTGACGTCGTAGATCACTAGAGGGATCCGGCGGCGCTGACGCCGCTGCGCACGGTCATCGCATGGCTGAAATACTGCCGCGCAAGGATATCCGACAGTTCAAGAAATTCCCCCTGCATTTTTCTCAGTAGGTTGTCGAGATCGGTTCGCGTTCCGCGCCGCGACCGCTGGGCGGCCAGCGCATAAATATCGACCAGCCGCAACTCGCTCGTGATCGATTCCACCAGATAGACCTCGCGCGGGAGGATCGCCTGCTCGGTATCGCGCGGCAGAACGTCAATATGCTGCTTCAGGACCTGGGCCTGAACCTCATGCAGGACCTGCAGGAAGAATTCGGGCTGACCTACCTGTTCATTTCGCACGACCTGCGCGTGGTCGAACATGTCAGCCAGCGGGTCGCGGTCATGTATCTCGGCAAGATTGTCGAAATCGCCCCGTCGGGCAAAATCTACAAGGACGCGCAGCATCCCTACACGCGCGCATTGCTGTCTGCCGTGCCGGTGCCCGACCCCACACGCAAGACCGAGCGCATCATCCTGCAGGGCGATGTGCCGAGCCCCATCGATCCGCCGACGGGCTGCCATTTCCATCCGCGCTGTCCGTTCGCCGAGAAAATCTGCACGGAAAAAGAACCCGTCATGGCCTTTGACGGCAACCACGGCGTCGCCTGCCACGTGTTCGGGCCCGAGACCGACCCGGTCATAAACCCGGCTCCGGCACTGGAGAGAACGACATGAACCGGGTGACGCCCCCTCGGGACGCGTACAGGGAGTCCATACCAACAAGCAGCCGGCGCTTGCACAACAACCATGCCGGCACATCAAACGAACCATCAGGAGAGAGCAAATGAAACCCAACCGCCGCTTTATCGGCGCCGCCCTTGCCAGCGCATCGCTGCTGGGCGCCGCCGCCACTCTTTCGCCGGCATCCGCCGCGTCGACCGTCGTGATCGGCGCGACCGAGACGATTTCGAGCCACAACCCCCACGGCGACAGCATTTCCATGGGCTACGGCATCTGGTGCGAGGTCTATGGCTGCCTCGGCACGTACAGCTTCAAGGAAGGCGGCTATGTCGGCATGCTCGCCGAGAGCTGGTCGGTCGACAAGGAAGACCCCAATATCTGGACGTTCAAGCTGCGCCAGGGCATGAAGCGCCACGTCGACGGCAAGGAACTGACGACCGAAGACGTCGTCCATTCCATGAACCGTATGGCGAACGACCCGCAGACCCGCCAGAAGCAGAACGTCAAACACGTCAAATCCGTGACCGCCATCGACAAGTACACCGTCCAGGTCGTCACCAAACAGCCGACCGCGCCGCTGCTCGAATTCCTGTTCGACCGCGTGATGGTCACCGGCAAGGACCTGTACGACAAGCACGGACCGAAAGTCGCCGACCGTCAGTACCCGCTCGGCTGGGGCCCCTACAAGCTGAAGGAAATCGTGATCGGCCAGCGCATCGTGCTGGAAAAGGATCCGACCAACTTCTTCGCCAAGCCGGAAAACCCGGATACGCTTATCTTCCGCATCATGCGGGAGCCGGAACAGCGGGTGACCGCGCTGCTGAACAACGAAATCCAGATCGCGCAGTTCATTCCGCCGCATCTCGGACCGCGGATCAAAAGCGCGACCAACGCGGACCTCGTGCCGACCAGCTCGGTCGAGCTGATGTTCCTCGCCATGAGCCCGAAGAAAAAACCCTTCGACAATGCAATGGCGCGTAAAGCCGCCTGCATGGCGATCAACCGGGATGCCATCATCAAGGCGATCCTGGGCGGCCAGGCCGAACGTCTGGACGCCCCCATCGGCGAAGGCCAGTATGCCTATAACCCCGAGGACGCGGCCAAGATGAAGGTGCCGTACGATCCGCAGGCGGCCAAGGCCCTGCTCGAAAAAGCCGGCCTTGTCGGCGCGGAAATCGAGCTTGAAACCCCGGTGGGGCGCTACGTCAACGACAAGCAGGTCACGGAATCGATGATTCCGATGCTGAATGCCGTCGGCTTCAAGGCAAAGCTGAAAACGCCGGAATGGCCGACGCTGTGGGCAAACGTGCAGAAGGGCAACGTGCCGTTCTACTACATGGGCCGTGGCGGCGTTGTCGATCCGTCCCCTGCCTTCGCGCAGTACTTTGAAACCGGCGGTTCGCCGCGTATCGGTTTCTCCAGCGCCAAGGTCGACGCGCTTCTCCAGAAAGAACGCGCCACGTTCGACCCCGAAGAACGCAAGAAGGTCATCAACCAGGCCTTCGCGCAGATTGTCGAGGAACAGCCCGCCTGCTTCATGTGGAAGCACAAGCTGCTTTACGGTATCTCGAAGGGCGTCTCCTATACCCCGAACCCGACCGGCAAGGTCTGGGGTTCCGAAATCGCGGTTAAATAAAAGGGACAACCGCACCGGTGGGGGGCGACGTGTGCCACGCCCCCCGCCACCTTTTCCCGGCCGGTGTCCGGCCGCCAATGGATAGCGACTTACATGCTGAGCTATATCTTCCGGCGTATTTTGGGAACCATCCCGGTCATTCTGCTGATCTCGCTGCTCGTCTTCATGCTTGTGCAGGCGGCGCCCGGCGATCCGGCGGACCTGCTACTGTCCGACGAGGCAACCGCGTCGGATATCGAGGATGCCCGCAAACGCTGGGGCCTCGACCAGCCGATCCACGTCCAGTACGGCAAGTTTCTCGTCGCCGCCCTGCAGGGCGATCTGGGCACGTCCTTCCGATATACCGATCCCGTGCTGTCGATGATCCTCGACCGGCTGCCGGCCACGATCGAGCTTGCCGTGGTCTCCATTCTCATCGCGCTGATTATCGGCGTGCCGCTCGGCGTCTGGGCGGGGGCGCGGCCGAATTCCTGGATCGACAACGCGGGCTCGTTCGTCGGCTTTTTCGGCATCAGCATGCCCAATTTCTGGTTCGGCATCATGCTGATCCTCATCGTGTCGGGCTATTTCAACCTGCTGCCTTCCGCCGGGCGCAGCACCTACGGCGTCGGCGGCCCGCCGATCACCGGTTTCTTCATCCTCGACAACATCCTGCACGGCGACTGGAACGCGGTCCGCGACGGTCTGTCCTATATCATCCTGCCGGCGGTCGCGCTCGGCACCAACATGATGGGAATCCTGATGCGCGTCACGCGCTCTTCCGTGCTCGAGGTCATGCACGAGGATTTCGTCCGCACCGCCCGCGCCAAGGGTGTGCGCGAACGGATCGTCCTGTGGCGCCATGTGGTGCGCAACGCGCTGATCCCGATCATCACGGTGGTCGGCCTCGAACTCGGCACCCTGCTGTCGGGCTCGATCATCGTCGAGACGGTGTTTTCCTGGCCGGGCAGCGGCTCGCTGCTGATCTCGGCGATCACCAGCCGCGATTATCCGCTGATCACGGGCACCGTGCTCACCTACACACTCGCCTTCGTGATCATCAACTTCATCATCGATATCCTGTACGGAACGATCGATCCGAGGATCCGTTTTGACAAATAGCGCCCTCCCCCCCTCCGATGCACAGGACATCGCGACTGCCGATGACGCCCAGAGCGTCATGACCGACCTGCCCCGCCGCGCCCGGATGATGAAAGCGCTGCGCCCCTGGCTGAAGCCGAAAATCGTGCTCGGCGGGACGGTCGTTTTCCTGCTTGTCTTCATCGGCGTGTTCGCGCCGGTGATCGCGCCCTACGATCCGAACGGCCAGAACCTGATCAACGCCCTGCGCGCACCGGGCTGGTTCAGCGAACCGCATTTTCTCGGCACCGACCATGTCGGCCGCGATATCCTGAGCCGCATCATCTACGGCGCGCGGATAAGCCTCGTGATCGCGGCGACCGTCGTCGTGATTTCCGGCGTGATCGGCATCGGCCTCGGCGCGATCTCCGGCTTCTTTGCCGGGCGCACCGATTTCTTCATCCAGAAACTGGTCGAGGTCGTGTGGGCCTTTCCGCCGCTGCTGCTCGCTATCGCCATCATGGCGTTTTTCGGACAAAGCCTGCTGATCCTGATCGTCGCCCTCGTCGTCCAGCGCTGGATTCCCTATTGCCGGGTCGCCCGCGGCCAGGCGCTGTCGCTGCGCACTCGGGATTTCGTCGACGCCGCGCGATCGCTCGGCGCCTCCAACACACGCATCATCACCCGCCATGTGCTGCCGAACCTTGTTCAGGCCGCAATGGTGATCGGTACCTTCGCCATGGCGACCGCCATCATCGCAGAGGCGAGCCTGAGCTTCCTCGGCCTCGGCGTGCCGCCGGCGATTCCGACATGGGGCAGCATGCTGGCGGACGGCCGCACCTATATCAGCACGTCCTGGTGGCTGGCGCTTTTTCCCGGCCTCTGCATCTTTTTCACCGTGCTCGGCATCAATATGCTGGGCGACGGCATGCGCGACCTGTTCGATCCGAGACTGAAACGCTCCGGCCAGGGCATGGGCTGATGCCCGCCCCGGCCCCTGGAATACCAACCTGTAGAGAAAGGCGACATCATGGCTGAACGTATCTGGGACAAGTTCCTGACCGACCGCGACAAGGAAGTCTTTGCGAAAGGCGGCTGGGCCGCCAATGCCGGCGGCGGCAAGAAACCCGCCCTGCTGATCATCGACGTGAACTACGCGTTCTGCGGCGAGCAGCCCAAGCCTATCCTCGAAGCGGTCGAGGAATGGCGCACGTCCTGCGGCGAGGAAGCCTGGGAAGCGCTGCCGCATATCCGCAAGCTGATCGACAAGTGCCACGAAAAGGGCATCCCCGTGATCTACACCACCGGCACGGTCCGCGACGACGGCTGGGACAAGGGAAGCTGGGCGTGGAAAAGCTCCCGCGGACACGAAGACACGCCGGACGGCGCGCCCCCCGCCCGGACGAGCAACCGCAACGGCAACGACATCATGGACGAAATCGCGCCGTCGCCGCAGGACATCGTGATCCGCAAGCTGAAGCCGAGCGCATTCTACGCGACGCCGCTGGTCTCGTTCCTCAACGATCTCGGCGCGGATTCGCTGATCGTGACCGGCACGACCACGTCGGGCTGCGTGCGCGCCTCGGTGCTGGACGCCTTCAGCAACAACTATCGCACCGTTATCGTCGAGGAAGGCTGCTTCGACCGCTCGCAGGCCTCGCACGCCATCAATCTGTGCGACATGCATGCGAAATATGCCGATGTGGTCCAGATGGACGAGGCGATGGAATATATCGACAGCATCGACGAGACCTATAACCTGCCGACAGGCTGAACGCGGTCAGAAAACCGCAACGATACGAGGAAATCATGGCATCGAAAGAAGAGTTCGAAAACCATTGCTGGGCCGACATCATGAAGCCCGAGGACCTGGAAACCTATGCGCCCTATGCCCGCGAAACGGGCATAGGCGACAACCCGGCCCTGCTGGTCATCGACCTGTACAACCTGGTCTACAAGGGCGGGCGGAAATATCCGCACGAGCTTGAAAAGGACTTTCCGAACAGCTGCGGCATCTACGCCCATGATGCGATCGAGCCGACGCAGCGGCTGATCGCCGGGTGCCGGGCGGCCGGATTGCCGATTTTCTACATCACGACGCAGTTCAACCCGCACCGGGTGGCGTCCACCCGGCGCAGCGATATCAAAATGGTCGCCGAGGACTGCGAGATTCACGACGCCTTCGCGCCGCACCCGGAAGACATCGTGTTCCGCAAGGAACGCCCGAGCGCGTTTTTCGGCACGCCGCTGATCGCCCATCTGAACGAGCGCCGTATCGACAGCCTGATCGTGTGCGGCGAAAGCACGTCCGGCTGCGTCCGCGCGAGCGTGCTGGAAGCCCACATGTACGGCAAGCATGTCTCGGTGGTCGAGGAGTGCTGCTTCGACCGCTGCGAGATCACCCACAAGGTGAACCTGTTCGACATGCACCACAAATATGCCGACGTGATGCATCTCGACGAGGTGCTGTCCAGCGTATCCCTGATGAAGGCGGCCTGAAGCCGGTTTTGCCGCCGGTTTCGTCGCCGGCGCAAACGTCATAGGATCGGCGGGCTTAATTCGTCAGGAGACGTCGATGGCGGTCGAGACCATCCACACCTATTGCGCCATGTGCACATCGCGCTGCGGCGTCATCGCGACGGTTGACGACGGCATCTTCACGAAGGTCGCCGCCGATCCCGGCCATCCCAATGGCTGCATCTGCATGAAGGGGGCGGCGGCGCCGGAGATGGTCTACTCGCCGGACCGGCTGCGCACGCCCCTGCAGCGCACGCGGCCGAAGGGCGATCCCGATCCGGGCTGGGAACCGATCTCCTGGGACGAGGCGCTCCGCACCATTGCCGACAGGCTTTCGACAATCAAAATCGACAGCGGCGCCGAGTCCATCGTCTTCGGCTGTGCGACCACGGCAGGGGCGGCGACCGAGGACATGCGCCCCTGGCTCGAACGCCTGACCGGCCTGTTCGGCAGCCCGAACTATCTCGCCCCCGGGCATGTCTGCACGTGGAACCGCACGTTCGGATCGAAATTCACCTATGGCGCGACGACGCCGCGGATCGATCTCGACCGCACGGAGACCATCCTGCTGTGGGGCGTGAACCCGCAGGTGACGGAACCGGCCCAGGCGAAGCGCATCAGCCGGGCCATGAAACGCGGCGCGAGGCTGATCGTCATCGATCCCCGCGAACACGCCCTGGCGAAAAAGGCCGATTGCTGGCTGCGCGTCCGCCCCGGCAGCGACGGGGCGCTGGCGCTTGCGATGATTCACGTGCTGTTCGACGAAAACCTCTACGACGCGACCTTCCTGTGCGACTGGACCAACGGGCCGCTGCTCGTGCGCGACGATACCGGCGCGCTGCTGACCGGCGCGGAGGTCGACCCGGGTGGTAGTGCTACCGACTACTTTGTCGGGCAGGATGGCGCGGCCATACCCTGGCACGGGCATACCGACACTACCCGCACCGAAACCGCTGTTTTCGGTCAGTTTGACGTGGTTCTGGCGGATGGCACGACGGTTTCCTGCCGCACGGCAGCCCAGGCTCTGCGCGATCTTGCGGCAGAGTATGACCCGGCACTATCGGCCGATATCACCTGGGTTGCCGCCGAAGACGTGCGCCGGGCGGCGCGGCTGTTCGCGACGGCGCTTCCATCGGGTTATGAGAGCTGGACCGGCACCGAAATGCATTCGGATGCCATGCAGATGAACCGCGCCATTCACTGTTTCTATGCGCTGACCGGCCAGTACGACGCGCCGGGCAGCAATGTCGAATTCGCCGCGCCACCCGTCCGCCCGGTCGGCGCGGCGGAGTTCCTGCCGGCCGGGCAGGCCGAAAAACGCCTTGGCCTGACGGAGCATCCCCTCGGCCCGCCGCGCGACCCGGGCCTCGTCCAGCATTCACGGGTCTATCGCGCCATCCTCGAGGGCTATCCTTACCGGGTGCGTGGCCTCGTGCTGTTCGGCAGCAACATCCTGATCGGCCATGTCGATCCTGACCGCGGCCGCGCGGCGCTCGAAGCGCTGGAGTTCTATGTCCATGTCGACATGTTCGACAATCCGGGGGCTGCCTATGCGGATATCCTGCTGCCCGCCGCGTCGACATGGGAATCGCCGACCGCGCGCGCGGGCTTCCGCGGCGATGCGCACACGGCGGGCTGGGGCCAGTACAAGGCTGCCGCCCTGCCGCCGCAGCACGAGTCCCGCCCCGACCTCGATATCATTTTCGACCTCGCACAGCGCCTCGGCTTCGGCGCGGAATTTTTCGACGGCGATCAGGATGCGGCGTGGGATCATCACCTGTTCCCCGCCGGGCTCGACATGAACGCCCTGCGCGCGCAGCCTGCGGGCCTGCGTGTCGATGCCACCACCCGCTACCGCAAATACAGGGAGACCGACCCGGCGACCGGGAGACCGCGCGGTTTCGCGACCCCGACCGGCCGGATGGAACTCTACGCGACACCGTTCCCCGCTGCGGGATACGATCCGCTGCCGCGCTATTCGGAGCCGGTCGACAGCCCGATGAAGGACGCGGCCGACTACCCGCTGGTGCTGACCAGTTTCCGCATCATGCCGTTCATCGGCCCGCAGAACCGCAACGTCCCGCGCCTGCGCGCCCGCCAGCCCGACCCGTTCATGGAGATCCACCCCGACACGGCACAGGCCGCCGGTATCGGCGACGGCGACTGGGCGATCGTGGAGAATCCTTCGGGGCGCGCGCGGCTGAAGGCGAAATACACGCCCTCCATTCACCCGCGGGTGATTTCCGCGCCCTATGGCTGGTGGCAGGACTGCGCGGAGCTGGACCTGCCGGGCCACGATCCGTTCGGGACGGACGGCGCCAACCTCAACCGGCTGGTGCCCGACGCGGATATAGACCCGATCAGCGCCTCTGTGCCGCACCGCTCGCGCATGTGCCGGGTACGCCCCGCAGCATCAGCATAGGGCCGTCAACACCTGCCCTTGTCACTCTCCGCCCGTGCCTTCAGGCTTTCCAGCGTATATTCCTCTTCGGGTGGAAAGGCCGGACAGGGGCGATAGGCCGGATCGGCGGCGACGCAGCCTTCGCCGCAGAGCAGGATGGATTTCTTCACGGCGGCATCGTTCAGCCACAGCCGCCCGCCGGGCGTCGAGATATAGCCGTCGATCTTTTCCTCGATATCGCTGTTCAGATCGTCCCAGGACGGCACTTCGGTGTCGGCGCCGCGGTCATAGGCGCCGTGGGTATGATAGGATGCGAGCGCCTTTGCGTCCGCCGGCCCTGCTGCCGGCTGGCAGCTGCCAGCCTTGCCGCGCCGGGGCTTTGTCGCCGCAAAGCGCCCCGCGGGCCCCTGAATGAACAGCCCGCAATATTCGACCGCCTCCTTGATCGATCGCGGCTGAAGCTTGTCGAAAAACGCGGCGGCGAAGCGATCGAGATCCTCCGTCAGGTCGCTGCGGTCCTGGGCAGCGGCAGGATGGCTCAGCGTCAGCGCCGCCAGCAGGATCAGCGCAATCCTCATGCCTTTCTCCCCCGTCTCGCCCGGCCGATCAATCGAGCATGTCCGCGCAGCCCGCCCGGGTCGCCCAGTATTCCCAGGCACGGTAGAATGCCGTGTGATTGGGGTCCATCTCCTCGCGCAGGGCGACCTCGCCCGGCGATAGCGGTTTCAACCCGCCGAACTGCAGGGCGGTGGTCAGAATCCGGGCATTGCGTGGCAGCATCACCGAGACCCGAACGACCTCGGACAGGTTCCGCCCGGTCGCGACAAATCCGTGGCCGCGCATCAGCACGATCCGGCGCGACACCAGCGCTTCGGCGAGATCGCGCCCCTGGTCCATGTTGACGACGAGCAGCGTCGTATCGCCGAACCTGTCCGCGATATCCCACACCGGCGGCTCCGGCCCCATCAGTCCCGCGGAATGGATCACCGGCAGCAGCGGCTGGGTCGTAATCGTGAACGGCAGCACTTCCTCGGCATGGCTGTGGACGACGGCGTTGATGTCGGGGTTCAGCTCATACGTGGCGCCGTGGATGAAACGCTCCAGGTAGGGATTGCGCGAATCCCCGCCGACCGGCGTGCCGTCGAGCTCGAATTCCATGATATCGGTGCGCTGCACCAGTTCCGGGCTGCGCGAGCACGAAAGGTAGTAGCGGTCCGGGTTGTTGGGATTTCGGACACTGACATGGCCGTAGGCATCGACCACGTTCTCGTTGGCGAGAATCCGGTTGGCGACAACCAGATCGCGCAGCAGCGGTTCGATATCGGCCATGACGTGTCCCCTATATGCCCGTCGCCGCCGGCAGCGGGTCGCGTCCGCGGATCATGTCGGCGGCTTTCTCGGCGATCATGATCACCGGCGCATTGGTGGCGCCCGCGATCAGGTCCGGCATGACCGACGCATCCACGACCCGCAGGTTCTGAACGCCCCGCACCCGCAATTCGCTGTCGACCACCGCCATCGGGTCGTCCGCCGCACCCATTTTGCACGTCCCAACCGGATGATGCACGGTAATCATGGTCCGGCGCACATGGGCGTCGAGATCGGCGTCTGACTGCGCCTGCGCGCCGGGAGCAAGTTCCTCGCCGGCGAAGTCCTTCAGCGCGTCCGATCCGACCAGGTCGCGGATCATCCGGAGCGCGCGCCGCATCACCCCCCATTCCTCTTCGGTCGAAAGAAAGTTCTGATGGATTTCAATCGCGTCGCGCGGATCGGCGGAAGCAAGCGACAGGTGGCCCCGGCTGGTCGGGCGCATCGGCATAGCGCGTACCGAGAACGAATCCGCGAAGGCCTTCTTGAAGGGCGGCAGCCACGGCGATGCGGTCGTCGTCGCCCCCATCCAGAACAGCAGCTGGACGTCGGGCGTCGGCTCGCTCGACCGCGACTTCAGGAATGCGGTAATGCCGAAGGGCAGGTCGGCGGCGAACCCGCCCTTGCCGAGATAGGCTTTCGCGAGGGCGATGGCAACGCGGTCGAGCCGCATGTTCTTCTGGAACGGCCCGCCGGTTTTCCGCCGGAAGACTAGCGCCGAAGAGGTATGGTCGGTGAGGTTCCTGCCGACGCCGGGCAGGTCCGCGACGACATCGATGCCGTGGCGGCCGAGCTCGGCCGGATCGCCGATCCCGGACAGCATCAGCATCTGCGGCGAATTGATCGATCCGCCGGCAAGGATGACCTCGCCCGCCGCCGCCGAGACGGTCTTGCCGCCCTTCGTATAGGTGATACCGGTCGCCCGTATCCCGTCCGGACTTGTCTCGGTATCGATGCGCGATACCAGGGCGCCGGTTGCGACCGTGAGGTTGGGCCGCTTGAGCGCCGGACGCAGATAGGCCGACGCCGCACTCCACCGCCGCCCGTTGCGCAACGTCATCTGCATCCGCGCGAAGCCTTCGGGGTTGGCCCCGTTGTAATCGTCGGTATACGGGTATTGCCCGTCCCGCCCCGCCTGCAGGAACGCCTCGCAGAGCGGGTCCTCAAAGGTCGACCGGCGCGTCGTTAGCGGCCCGCCGGCACCGCGCCAGGCATCCGCGCCGCCTTCCCAGTCCTCCGCGCGCCGGAAATAGGGCAGCACATCGGCATGGGACCAGCCCGGCAGGCCGAACGAGGCCCAACGGTCGTAATCCGCCGGGTGGCCGTGGTAATACGCCATCGCGTTGATCGAGGACGAACCGCCGATCACCTTGCCGCGGGCGCATTCGATGCGTCGGTCGTCCATCTCGGCGGACGGCTCGGCGAAATACATCCAGTCATGCATCCGCTTTTTGAGCAACTGCCCCCAGCCGAGCGGAATGTGGATCCACGGGTTGCGGTCCCAGCCCCCGGCTTCGAGCAGCAGGACCCTTACATCCGGGTCCTCCGTCAGCCGGCCCGCCAGGGTGCACCCGGCGGATCCCGCGCCGGCGATGATGTAATCGTATGTATCCTTTTTCGTCATGCCGCAGCCGGTGCCTCCGCATTTCTGTGTCGTTGTTTGCCGGCCCTTTTCGCAAGGCCGCTGGACAAAGTCATATCCCGGCGGGGGCAGACTGCTCAACCCCGCAGGCGCGCATCACCGGGCTGTTTCCTCGGCATGGCGCAGCAGTTTTTTCAGCAGGTCCGACAGTGTCGCCAGTTCCGCCGCGGACAGGCAGGCGGTCAGGCGCGCCTCGTTCGCGAGATGGGCGGGCGTGACCGTCTCGATCAGCCTGACCGCGGACGGCGTCAGGCGGACGAGAACCCCGCGCCGGTCGTCCGGGTTCGGCCGGCGTTCGATATGTCCCATTTTTTCCAGCCGGTCGAGGCGGGCGGTCATGCCGCCGGACGAGCTCATGGTGATCTCGAACAGCCGCGACGGGGTCAGCTCATACGGCGCGCCGGATCGCCGCAGCGCGGCCAGTACGTCGAACTCGCCGCGCTGCAGGCCGTATTCGGCAAAGAGCGGCGAGATATGCTTCGTGTCGATGACCGTTGCCGTTTCTCCCAAACGGCCCAGCGCCTCCATCGGGCGCAGGTCCCAGTCCGGAAATTCGGCGGCCCATTGGGCGACCGCCCGGGCGGCCCGGTCCGGCCCCCCGTTTCCGGCGGACATGTCCGCTGCCCGTCCTTCCGGTTTCGCACCGGACACCGCTTTGTTCCGCGCCATCGCATTCCCTCGCATTCGCACTTGTCTTTACATCAAGATACTTTATATAAAGATATATGGTAACGAACAATCACCCCGTATCCAAGAGGATATTGCCATGAATGCGCCGTCTACCGGATCGATCCCCGCCGGGTCCGCCCTGCTGGCCCCCGGGCTGCTTCTGACAACGGGCGCCCTGCTGACGGTGACGATTGTCCTGTCGCGCCTGGCAGGCGGGGTGGACGCGCCGATGCTGTGGTTCCTGTCGGCCAGCATGGGCGGCGGCGGGCTCGTCCTGCTTGGCCTCGCGGCGGCGACGGGACGCGCCCGGGGCGTCTGGAAGATCCTTCTGGCCTACAGTCTCGGCGCCGGGACGATCCAGGCGGTCTCCATGTCGACGGCCTATCTCGCGGTCGGCCATGTCGGAATCGGCTATGTCTCGCTCGCCTTCGCTTTCCCGTTGCTCACCACCTACCTGCTGGCGCTTGCCGTCGGCATGGAACGTCTCGCCTGGCGTCGCGCCGCCGGTGTCGCGGTCGGACTGGCGGGCGGGCTGATGATCGCGCTGTCGAAATACTCGGGTCTTGCCGGAAATGGCGAGGCGGTCGGCTGGGTGCTCGCGGCCTCGGCCATCCCCTTCATCCTCGCCGGCGGCAACCTGTACCGCACGCGGTTCTGGCCCAAGGGCGCGCCGCCGCTGCTGCTCGCCGCCCTGATGCTGCTCTTCGCCGCCGGGCTGATCGTGCCCGTCGCACTCGCCGTCGAAGGCGCGCACGCCGCCGCATCGCTCTGGCAGACCCCGGCGCTGCTGACATTCACCCTGCTGAACGTCGCCGCCTTCGCCCTGAAATTCGTGACCTATTTCAGGCTCCAGCATGTCGCGGGCCCGGTCTATCTCAGCCAGATCGGCTCCGTCGGCGCGGCGGTCGGCCTGCCGGTCGCCGTCACCCTGTTCGGCGAGACCCTGCCGGACGGCTTTGCGCTCGCCGTGGTGCTCATTGTGGCGGGTGCCGTTCTGTTCCAGATGCGCCCGTCCCGCTGAGGGGCGGCGTCTTCCAACGGGCGGAGCCGCGTCTTACGGACGGATTGAATCGGCGTCCGTTCGATGCAAATATACAATCAGAAACAAACAAGAATTCCGTTACCGCAAGAGAGGAAAACCGATGGCACCCGATTCAAACTCCGGACCCGCGCTGATTGGGATCGAACCGACGATCTATCCCGAGAACGAGCTCACGCAGCGGCCGCTGGCCCGCTCCAAGTTCCTCAAAAACACCTGGTATGTGGCCATGCCGTCAGAGGAACTGAAGGAAGGCAAGATCGTGCACCGCACGCTTCTCAACCAGCCGGTCGCGTTCTACCGCAAGGAAGACGGCGGCGTCGCCGCGATCCGCGACATGTGCCCGCACCGCCAGGTGCCGCTATCGATGGGCACGCTCCGCGCCGGCGACCGGGTGCAGTGCATCTATCACGGCCTGGAATTCGGTGCCGACGGGAAGTGCGTCCATAATCCGCACGGCAGCCAGAAGATTTCCAGTCAGCTCCACCTGCCGAGTTACACGGTGATCGAAAAGCACAAGCTTCTGTGGATCTGGATGGGCGACAAACCGGCCGATCCCGCCGCGATCCCGGATTACAGCTGCCTGGACGAGACGCCGGAACTGCATGTCACGCAATTCGGTTATCTGAACGCGAAATGCCACTACGGCCTGATGATCGACAACCTGCTGGATCTCAGCCACATCTGCTTCACCCATGCCGGCATCCTCGGCAATCCGGATACCGCAGAGACCGACCCGGACGTGACCGTCGAGGGCGACACCGTCACCGTGTCCCGCTATTCCCCGGATGCGGAAACGCCCGGCATGATAAGGATGTTCACCAACGATCCTGAACTGCAGGCGCGCGGCGACCAGTGGACGGCCATCACATGGTTCCCTGCGTCGAACCTGCGTCTGAATTTCGGCGCCTGCAAGGTTGGCGAACCCAGGGAAAGCGGCACCGGCTACATGGCGCTCCACTGGCTGACGCCGGAAACCGACCGTACGACGCATTACTACTACTGCGCCGCACGGTGGGGCGTGCAGACCGACGACGAACGCAATAAGGAGCTGCGCGAGCTGATCTACAAGATGCGGACCTTCGCCTTCGCCGACCAGGACATGCCGGTGATCGCGGCCCAGCAAGTGGCGCAGGATTCGCTGGACCATGAGCCGAACCCGGCGAAACTCAGCATCGATGCGGGTCCCAACGAGTATGAAAAAATTCTCAACCGGCTGATCGCCGAGGAAGAATAACGGCACGTTTCCGCCGGATACTGCGGGCGGGCGATTTCCAGACGCAGATAAGGCGGCCCCGGATCACGGCGGCCGCCTTATTTTTTCGGTCAGGCGCGCATTCAAGTGCGCCATCGTCTGTATGGCCCGGGTGAGCCGCCTTCCCTGAAACTGGTGACTTTCAGGGTCACGGCACAGGCGGAACCCCGCCCGAATCTCCTAACTCCTAAAGAATACCCACTTCCGTCAGCGCATCCGTCAGGTCGTCGCCGAAATCGGTGCCCTTGCGAATAATCGGCACGTGCGCGGGCAGACCGTCGGCGATGGCTTCTTCCTTGGTGTCGCCGGTGATCAGGGCCACGGGAATCGCCCCCGTCGCCGGCATCGCGCGGAACGCACTGACCAGATCGACGCCTGACAGCGTATCCAGCACGCCGGTGACGATTACAAGATCCGGGCGCATCATGGCGGCGATCTCGATCGCCTTGAACGAATTGCCCTCGCGGGTGACGCGATAGCCGCAGGCCTGCAATTCGCGCATCACGTGGCGCGAGACGGCGTCGTCCGGCATGACCACGAAAACCTCGATATCCTGCGCGGCGACATCGCCGAAATCGGCCGAGCGGCGCGACGGCAGCTTGCGGATGAATTCGGCGACATTGATGCCTTTTTCCTTGATCGTGCCGTCAACCAGGTCGCCGAGCGTATCGACGAAAACCTGCATATCGGCGATATGCTTCTCTCCGGCATCCTCGAGATCGGCGAGAAAATCCTCGAACCGGTGGGCGACCACACCGGTCAGGCTGTAACCGCAGCTTGCCGCGATGCCTTTCAGGCTGTGGGCGACACGGTACAGCCCATCGCGATCTTCGGAGGTGATTTCACCGGCCTCGCGGCCGGCCGCCAGAATGTCATCGGCCCTGGCGAGCAGGTCCGAAGCGGAATCGCGGAATTCCACTTCAAGCTGCTGGATCAGCTCGCTGTTTTCCGCCCCTGTCTGGTTTTTCGTCGCCATCGTTCGCTCACTGGGTAATTCATACGGTTGGCCGGTCGTTTTAGGACAAACCCCTTAAATTTCCGTTGATCGAGCAAGAATGGTAAGATACCTAACTAAAGACAGAAAACGGGAGAAAACTGGGATTATGGCGGATCATTCCTCAGAGCGTATGACGATCGCAGGATGCGAAACAGAGGTCCTGCGCGGCGGCAGCGGGCCGGCAATGGTGTTCCTGCACGGCGCCGGCGGCGCCCATAGCTGGATGCCCTACATGGACCGGCTTGCAGAGCATTATACGCTGTACGTACCGAGCCATCCGGGCTGGGGCCGGTCGGACACGCCGGACTGGCTGGATGGCATGGGCGATCTCGCCTATTTCTATCTCGAATTTCTCGATGCCATCGGCGAGGAAAAAGTTCACCTGGTCGGCAATTCGCTCGGCGGCTGGCTTGCGCTCGAGATCGCGGTGCGCACCACGGCCCGTATCGACTCGCTGACCCTGGTCTCCGCCGCCGGCATTCACGTCGCCGGCGTGCCGAAGGGCGATATCTTCCTGTGGGACAATGAGGAGCGTGTGCGCAACACGTTCTTCGACCAGAAAATGGCCGAAGCGCGCATCGCGGCGACCCCGACCGAGGAAGAATCCGACATCGCGCTGAAAAACCACTTCTCGACCGCCAAGATGGCGTGGCACCCGCGGTTCTATAACCCGGAACTGCAGAAATGGCTGCACCGCATAAAGGTGCCGACGCTGATCCTGTGGGGCGATTCCGACAGGATCTTCCCGCCGGCCTATGGCGAGGCGATGCAGAAGCTGATCCCCGGATCGACGCTGACCATCGTGCCCGACTGCGGTCACCTGCCGCAGCAGGAAAAACTCGACGACTTTATCGCCGCGGTGACCGCGTTCACCGCCCAGAACACTTCAGCGAACACCGCCGCCCAGAAGGGAGCCGCCTGATGAAATTCCATTTCTTTCACCTGATGCCGTACCAGGATATCGACCCCGATTTTCTGGAGCATAACAAGTCGTCCTGGATCACCCTGCCCAACACCTATTACGATCCGAAAAAGGGCTCGAAGCTTTATCACCGCTACCTGGACGAGCTGGAGCTCGCCGACGAGCTCGGCTTCGACGGGGTCTGCGTGAACGAACATCACCAGACCGCCTACGGCATGATGCCGTCCCCCAACGTGCTGGCCGGCGCCCTGTCGCGGCGCCTGAAAAAGGCCACCATCGGCGTGATCGGCCGGGCGCTGCCCATCGTCGACAACCCGCTGGTCATTGCCGAGGAATTCGCGATGATCGACAACCTGATGGAAGGCCGGTTCATCGCCGGCTTCGTGCGCGGCATCGGCTGCGAATATCACGCCTCGATGACCAATCCCGGGTTCAGCCACGAACGCTTCCGCGAGGCCCATGACCTGATCATCCGCGCCTGGTCGGAACCGGGGCCGTTCGAATTCTACGGCAAGCATTATCACTTCCAGTACGTGAACCTGTGGCCGCGGCCCTATCAGACGCCGCACCCGCCGATCTGGATTCCGTCCCAGGGCTCCACCGAAACCGTGGAATTCGCCGCCCATCCGGACCGCAAATACACCTATATCATCACCTTCAGCCCGATCGCGTCGGTGAAGAAGAACCTGAAAGCCTATCGCGACCAGTGCGAGGTCTACGGCTATGAATGCCCGCCCGAACAGCTCGGCTGGGCGATGCCGGCCTATGTCGCGGAAACCGACGAGATCGCGCGCAAGGAAGCCGCTCCCCATATCGAGAGCCTGTTCAACCGGTTCATCACGTCGCCGGCGCAGTACAAGCTGCCGCCGGGCTATTCTTCGCTGGGCAGCTACAAGGCGGTGATGGCGGGGAAATACGCGGTGCGCGAAAACTACCTCACCTGCGACGAGCTGATCGAGAACGGCATGTTCCTGTGCGGCTCGGCGGCGACGGTCGCCGAAAAGCTGGAGGAATACCAGGCCGAGATGGGCTTCGGGCAGATCGCGCCGATGCTGCAGTTCGGCACCCTGCCCGCCGACCTCACGGAGAAGAACCTGCGCATCTTCGCCGGCGAGGTGATCCCGAAGGTCCGCCATCTCGGCGTGACGAAGGAATCCGTCGCGGCGGAATAAAATAGCGACGGATTCGGCCTCCGGCAGTCGTGATGCGGGAGTCAGACTAAATTCACAGGGGGGACCAACCCATAGACGGCAATATCACGACCACCAAGACCACCGAAACCGGGGCGCTCGCGACCGAGGACGACATTTTCGATCTATACGACGAATACTGCCACACCGGCATGGAGCGCCGCGAATTCCTGTCGCGGGCGGCGGCGCTGACCCTGGTCGGCGGCGTGTCCGGGCTTGCCATGGCGCAGGCCCTGCTGCCGCGCTACGCCAACGCGCAGACGATCTCGTTCACGGATCCGCGGATGACGGCGAACTACGTCACCTACGATTCCCCCGGCGGCAATTCGGGCAAAATGCGCGGCTACCTGGTCAAGCCGGCCGGCGACGGGCCTTTCCCGGCCGTCCTCGTGATCCACGAGAACCGCGGCCTCAACCCCTATATCGAGGACGTCGCCCGGCGCGCCGCGGTCGAAGGGTTTGTCGCCCTCGCCCCCGACGGGCTGTACCCGGTCGGCGGCTATCCCGGCAATGACGACGACGGCAAGAAACTGCAGGCGGGTCTCGACCGCGGCAAGCTGCAGACGGACATGCTGAACAGCGCGAAGTTCCTCAAATCCCACGAACTGTCCACCGGCAAGATCGGCGCGACCGGGTTCTGCTGGGGCGGCGGATCGGTGAACAGCCTGGCGGTGACGATGGGCGGGGACCTGCAGGCCGGCGTGCCGTTCTACGGCGCAGCACCCAAATCGGGCATCGAGAACATCCAGGCGCCGCTGCTGATCCAGTACGCCGAAGACGATCCCCGCATCAACGCCATGCGCCCGGATTTCGAAGCAGCACTCAAGGCCGCCGGCAAAAAGTTCGAAATGCACACCTATCCCGGCACCAAGCACGGCTTCCACAACAATTCGACGCCGCGCTACAACAAGGACGCCGCCCAGCTCGCCTGGGACCGCACGATCGCGTTCTTCAAGGCGAACCTCGCATAAGCGCCGAAGCTTTCCGACGCTACAGCCCCGCCCCGGAGACATCCGCGGGCGGGGTTTTTCGTTTCCGGCGGTGGCGGCTGGATGTTCCAGGGTGGTATGCGTCCCCGCGTCGTAAGTCTCCCCAGTGTCGTGAGTCTCCACGTGTCATCCCGGCTTTATGCCGGGATCCAGTTCTTTCCGGCGGGACCGCCTGGATCCCGGGACAGGCCCGGGATGACAGGTGGAAAAGCGTTCACAGCGGGAGTGACACCCAGAGCGGCGCCAGTTCCAAAACCAGCCCCCCTAATCGTCCCGCCCGATTTTCTTCGAGCGCAGTTTCTTCACGGTCCCGCGCTTTGTCTTGGTATCGACCCGGCGCGCCTTTGCCGCGCGGCCGGGGCGGGTGGCGACGCGGTATTTGGGGCGGGTATCGGCCTCGGCCAGCAGCGCGACCAGCCGCTCGAGCGCGTCGCGGCGGTTGGCCTCCTGGGTGCGGTGGCGGTTCGCGGTAATCACGATGACGCCGTCCTTGGTCAGCCGTGAGCCGGCGAGGCTTTCCGCCCGACGGCGCACCCGTTCGGGCAGCGAGGCGGCATGCCGCACGTCGAAGCGCAGCTGCACCGCCGTCGCCACCTTGTTGACGTTCTGGCCGCCCGGCCCGCCGGCGCGGATGAAATGTTCTTCGATTTCATCGGGCGGGATGGATAAACTGTCATTGACTCTGATCATAGCGCCGCCAACTTAAACGAAATGCCCGATACCCCCAAAAACTACATCACGCCGACCGGCATCGAGGCGATGCGCGCGGAGCTGAACCATCTGCGCCGCATCGAGCGGCCGGAGGTCGTCGCCACCGTGTCCTGGGCCGCGGGGAACGGCGACCGCTCGGAAAACGGCGATTACATCTACGGCAAGAAACGCCTGCGCCAGATCGACGGGCGGATGCGTCACCTGCTCAAACGCCTCGAGATCGCCGAGGTGGTCGCCCCCCTCGCCCAGCCCGACAAGGACCGGATCTTTTTCGGCGCGACGGTCACCTATGAGGACCAGCACGGCAAGGTGCGCACCATCCGCATCGTCGGCACCGACGAGGCCGAGATCCGGAAAAACGAGGTCAGCTGGGTCTCCCCCGTCGCCCGCGCGCTGATGCGCAAGGAGGTTGGCGACGTCGCGCTGCTGCAAACCCCCGACGGCGAGGTCGAGATCGAGGTGCTGGAGATCGCCTACCTGCCGGGCTGACGCCCGGACGGGAACGCGAGCACCCGCCGGTAACCACCTGTTCCTGATGCCAAAAAAGTCATTCCGGGGGCTTTTCCGGCGCCCCGCCGGCGGGTATAAAATCCGTCAGTAGTCTGAGTATCCCCGTATGGTGCCGAGTTGCGATGGGTAGGGGCCGGGCTGACCATTCATTCCGGCGGCGTACCGGCCGGCAAGGGGAACGACATGACACTCAATCCGATCCGCCGCGCAATCCGCGCAACGGCATTCGTGGGCGCGCTCGCCGCCGGGCTCGCCACGGCGTCGACAACGGCGCAGGCTCTCAGCATCACCTTCTCGGACACGCTGTCGAGCAATTCAGCCAGCGTGCAGAAGTTCGACCCGTCCCTTGGCACGCTCAACTTCCTGCGGATCGGGTATGACCTCCGCGTCAATCTTTCGAGCTTCTTCAGGAACGCCAGCGCCACACCCGGCACCACCACGCTCGCGCCCAATTCCCTGCGGCTGGAGGGCCCCGGGCCGTCCCTTGGTAGCAGCGGCCTGCCGGATCAGCTCCTCGCCGGGCAAAGCATCGGCGGCGACTTCACGATCCAGCCCGCTCTCGTGTTCGGCAGTACCACCATCACCACGACGACGGTCCTCGACTTCGGATACGACTACCAGATTACGCGCGATTCCCGCGGAATCTCCCTCGGCAGCTTAACATTCCTGGACTTTGACAAGAACCTGTTTGTCGGCCCCGGCACATTCGATTTCGGCTTTGATGCCTCCCTGGACTCGCCGTTGACCTTTACCGGATTCCAGCCGTTCCTGGGCGCGGGCTCCCCGTTCGTGACCGGCACGATGACGGTCACCTATGACTACACCGAAGCCGTCGCCGAGATCCCCACCCCCGCCGCCCTGCCCTTACTCGCCGCCGGCCTCGCCGCGTTCGGCCTGATGCGCCGCCGGATCAAAGGCTGACGGCGGGCCCCGGCCCCGTTTACTCCCGCGGGGCGGCCTTCGGGGCAAGGTCGCGCCAGTCGGGGTTCATGGCTTCGATGCGCATGATCTTGCCGGCGCGGTTCCATGTGCGGATGACCCGCTCGCGGCGGATGGCGTCGAGCAGGCTCGGAAATTTCTCGTAATAGACCAGGCGGCTCGCGTCGCCCCGATGCCGGCTTTCCGGCGCGCCGAACCCGACCTGCGCGGCCTCGCGCTGCGCGCTGCCCCGGCAGGCGAGATCCGGCGTGACATCGGTATGAAGCGGCCCGCCGTTCCGCGTCGTCACGATGTAAACGAAATATGTCATCCCGGACCAAGCTTAGCGCCGCTCCCCCGCCATCGGCGCGTGAAAAACGGCACCCGCGACAAAATGATAGGAAACGTTGCGAAGTGAAACATCGCGGCGGGTCCTTCCCCGGGCAGGCGCGCCCGGACTCTCCCCCCACGCCGTCAACACATACCGTTGTCACCCCGCCCCTGTCTTACGCCCCCGTGCCGGCGCCCAGGTGGTGCCGGCTTCAAGCAAGACTGGATCCCGGTACGAGACAGGGATGACAAGGGAGGGGTGGCGGAAATCCGGGGAACACGCCCCTCACCCCGCCCGCCCTTTTCACGCCCCCCGGGCAGGCGCGCCCGGACTCTCCTCCTCACCGTCAACACACACCTTTGTCACCCCGGCCCCCGTGCCGGGGTCCAGGCGGTGCCGGCGTCACGCAGGACTGGATCCCGGCATAAAGCCGGGATGACGAGGGGGGAATGGCGCCAACGCCCGCTCCGCGCGCGGTCCCCCCTCACGCCCCCCCCTCACGCCGCCTTCGCGGTGAGCGAGGCGACGACGTCTTCCAGGGCCAGGACCTCCAGCGGGCAGTCGGGCCAGTCGTGCTGCCAGCAGATGATGACGTCGCAGCCCTCCACGTCGTGGCCGTGATAGAAAAACGTGCGCGAGCGGTATTCGAATTCGATGCGCACGGGCTCCCACCGGCTGTCGGCGACGCCCATGGCCCCCGCCGCCCCGCCGGTGACGAGCCGGCGGCCGTGACAGTCCGGAAAGGCGGTGCCGATGGCGTCGACCGCATAGCCGATATCGGCGGCGACCATGCCGAAGAGCAGCACCACGCCCATCTCGTTCACCGGCGCCGAGGCCATGCCGCGAAAGGCGAGCGGCGGGCCGGAAGCGCGCGCGCCGGTGCTGCGCCAGGGCGGCATGGTGGCGGTTTTCACGGGCGCGGTGCCGCCGCGGGGCTTGCGCCTTTCCTGGTTGGCGAGGCGGCGGTCGAGCTCCCGCGCATAGGGAAAGTCCGGCGCGTGTTCGGCGGTCCAGTCTTTCAGCGCGCGCAAAATTCCCGCCCAGTCGCCGAAGCGGCGGTAATAGGTCATGGGGCTGCCGGGCACCCGGCGCAGCAGGGCGGCGGCGCGTTCGAACCCGCCCGCCTCCATGAGGACGGCGTGAAGATCGGCAAGCAGGCGCGCGCTCGAAATCTCCGGCGGCTTCTCGCCGGGCTTAAGCCCGGCATCGGCGCAGAGCGTCGGCCAGTCATCGAACCGGGCATAGATGCGCGACGGGTTGATGCCGGTCGCCTGGCAGAACTGGCCGACGGAAAGCCGGGTCGAGCCCCGCTTCGCGGCGACGCTGCGCGCCGCGGCGATGAGGGCTTCGCGCGTGTGGTTGGGGTGGGGTTGTCTTGGGGGCATGGCGAAGGGTTCCTTCTCTGGCAGGAATTTGGAGATGGCAGGCATGGAGCGCCGGCGCCGCGCCGATGGCGCGCGCGGCCGGCGGGGTGAATGGAATCAGATGAATAAAAGAAAGGACGTCATGCCCGCGGCGCGTGCCCCGGGCTTGAACCGGGGCGGGTCTTCTGGCGTTGGCCGGTTTGCCGATTGTTAAGCTTTGGCTTTCACGTTGGGACGACGCGTTTCCGACACGGCACGGGCAGGCAGCCGCCATGAAGCTGACGGACAGCATAACGATCCGGTTTCCGGACTGGTTTTCCGACCCCGCCGATGGGGGCGGCGAACTCGTCACAACGTTTTATGTGGTCGATGCGCTGGCGCTCGCCGCGATCGCCACCGCAACGACGCTGGTGCTGCGCGCCCTTCTGCGCCGGGCACGCCGCCCCTGCCGCTGGAAACGCGACCCGGACGGCCACCGCCCGCCGTTTGTCCGGTGGACCTGCGGCACGGAAGCATTTTCGAGCGACGGACGCGCCCCGAAAGAATGCAAAAAGACAATCCGGACAGGGGTTTAGCCCCGTACCCGAAAACGCAAAACGCCGAAGAAATCTGCGGCGCGCTCAAATTTCGTAGTTTGATGTTTTTATACCCGAATTTGTCCCGAGTCAAAATTGGCGGGAGATCTTCACGCAAACGACGCGCTGTAATTTATAGGTCGAAGCACAAGCGACGCTTCTAAGGGTGGCGCAAGCTCAAACACTTTCGGCGTTTTCAGAAAGTCATACAAACGCACCAACCGAAATTCATCGGGTCTCTCGGTTGAGAGGGCACGCTCGTTCTCAGTAAGGTAAAAAGGCGTACGCTGATATCCTGCCGTTGTCTTCACTTCGAGCAATCGCTCTCGACCGTCCGAATTAAAAGAAAGAATATCATAACCTGCGCCGTCGCCATCTTCCTCAGACACCCATTTCACTTGCCGCGCCAAATCGCGCTGCCCAGCATCATGGAGACGCTGAAATTCAAAGCGAAGAATGCGTTCTTCACCCCGTTTTCCCAAGTCTCTGTTTCGGGCATCTCGGGCGGCGGCATCGAACTTACGCGCAAGCCGCACTACCGGCGCGTCATCGGTCTCCAATGCTGGCCTAAGGTCCGGCGGAGGCTCAAGAAAGAGATCGGTCTCGGCCGCCAACATACGAACAGCTTGTTCCTCCGCTATAATTGTATCGTTCGTTGCATCGAGGTAACGTTCTATCCCATTGATCAATGCGTGTTGAAAATTTGCGCGCGGCTTGTAGCCCGAAATCCAAGTTCGACCAATCAATTGGAGAACGGCACTAATGTTTTGGTGCTTAAATTCGATGGAGCCACGCGACCGACCAATTAACTCCTGCAGCGCTCGGTTCCGTTCAGCTTTATTATAGGGCTGATGAGAGAGTTCGGATTGAAGCATGTCAAAATAGTCAGCAACAACTAGATCAATCTCTCGGTCAGTCCAGTCGCTACCAGTTGGATCAAAGTCGGCCATCTCAATATGAAAACATCTGTTTAAGGTCGATGTCTATCCCGCAAGCGAAGAAATTCAGTTGGCTTCTTGATAGAAAACCTTGCCAAGAAACAAGCTTCTTCTGAACCATTCACGTCAAGATGCTCCATCCCCACAATCAACGGGCGGCCCATTTCGCATTTCCGATTAGATGCGTCTCCGAGTCAGGTCCAAGAATCACCTAAAAGTTAGATTTCCTCCGACGCGGGAATGACCGCGGCGGGCGCGGGAATGACATGGGGACGAAAGCAACGGGCCGCCCCAAGGGGCGGCCCGTTTCGCATTTTCTGACTGGATCCCGGCACAGGGCCGGGATGACAGCACGTGCGTTTACGTGTCCAGGAAGCTCCGCAGCATCCGGCTGCGCGACGGGTGCTTCAGCTTGCGCAGCGCCTTCGCTTCGATCTGGCGGATGCGTTCGCGGGTGACCGAGAACTGCTGGCCGACCTCTTCCAGGGTGTGGTCGGTGTTCATGCCGATGCCGAAGCGCATGCGCAGCACGCGTTCCTCGCGCGGGGTCAGGGAGGCGAGCACGCGGGTCGTGGTTTCGCGCAGGTTGCCCTGGATCGCGGAATCGAGCGGCTGCACGGCGTTCTTGTCTTCGATGAAATCGCCGAGATGGCTGTCTTCCTCGTCGCCGATCGGCGTTTCGAGGGAGATCGGCTCCTTCGCGATTTTCAGCACCTTGCGCACTTTCTCGAGCGGCATGCCGAGGCGTTCGGCCAGTTCTTCCGGCGTCGGCTCGCGGCCGATTTCGTGGAGGATCTGGCGCGACGTGCGCACCAGCTTGTTGATCGTCTCGATCATGTGCACCGGTATACGGATGGTGCGCGCCTGGTCGGCGATGGAGCGCGTGATCGCCTGGCGGATCCACCAGGTCGCATAGGTGGAGAACTTGTAACCGCGGCGGTATTCGAACTTATCGACCGCCTTCATCAGGCCGATATTGCCTTCCTGGATGAGGTCGAGGAACTGCAGGCCGCGATTGGTGTATTTCTTCGCGATCGAGATCACGAGGCGGAGGTTGGCTTCCACCATTTCCTTCTTCGCGCGGCTGGCTTCGCGTTCGCCGCGCTGGACCTCGTTGACGAGACGGCGGAACTCGTCCACCGGCATTTCGATTTCCTCGGAAAGCGCGATCACCTGGTCGCGCACGTCCTTGATGTCGTCCTTGTAGCGCTGGACGAACGGCTTCCAGCCCTTGCCGGACAGGCGGGAAATGCGGTTCAGCCACTTGGTGTCGGTCTCGTTGCCGAGATATTCCTCGAGGAAGCTTTCGCGCGACACCTTGGACTTGGTCGCCATGCGCAGCAGCCGGCCTTCGAGCTGCAGCAGCGTCTTGTTATAGGTGTAAAGCTCCTGCACCAGTTGCTCGATGCGGAAATTGTTCATCCGCACCTGCTTGACGTAGCCGACCAGTTCCACGGTCAGCTTTTCCAGGTTCTTTTCCGACACGGCGCCGAAGCTGCCCTTGCCGGCGAGCGCGTCGGCGCGCTTCTGGCGGAGCTTCGCGACCTTCGGATAGGTGTTGGCGATCTTGTCGAAGTTTTTCAGCGCCTTCGGGGTCAGCGCTTCTTCCATCGCCGACATGGAGACGCTGACGGCGTCATCCTCGTCCTCGTCCTCGTCGGGCTCTCCCTCGGCTTCGCCGGTGGGCGCGCCGGTCGGTTTCGCCGGGCGGATCGGGCCGGAATCGTTCGCCGGCACGTTGTTGTTCGGGTTCGGGTTGTTGGGGTTCACCTTGGGCGGGGCGCCGCCATAGGCCGCGTCAAGGTCGACGACGTCGCGCAGCAGCATTTCCTCGTTCCGCAGGCCTTCGCGCCAGGACAAAAGCGCCCGGAAGGTGAGCGGCGATTCGCAGATGGCCGAGATCATTTTCTCGCGGCCGGCCTCGATGCGCTTGGCGATGGCGATTTCGCCCTCGCGCGAGAGCAGCTCGACCGAGCCCATTTCGCGCAGGTACATGCGCACCGGATCGTCGGTGCGGCCGAGATCCTGGCTGTCGTCATTGGCGGGCTTGGCCTTTTCGACCTCGGTGCCGCCCTCGGCTTCGATGTCCTGGTCGGTATCGGTGTCGCTGTCGTCGTCGGCGTCCTCGTCGCTTTCGACGACGTTGATCCCGAGCTCGGAGAGCTGGGTCATGGTGTCTTCGATCTGCTCGGACGAGACATCGTCCGGCGGCAGCGCCTTGTTCAGGTCGTCATAGGTGACGAAACCGCGTTCCTTGCCGGTCTCCAAAAGCTTCTTGACGGCGGAATCGACGGAATCGATCACCGGGGCGTCGTTGCTCTCGTCGGCCTGCTGCGGTTTGGCTTCAGGCTGCTTTTTGATCTTTGTCGCCATGCGGACTCAGTCCCCCAAAATTACCAAATGGACCCGGCTGTGGCCGCCTGTCCCCGGGAGTTCCCGGACACCGGCGCCGGCGGGCGCGCTCAACATTCTCAACTCAACACTCCTGTTACGCGCCTGTGCTGCGCGCATCGGCTTGTCTCTCCGTATCTCTTCTGCGTCTCTCTTCCGCGTCTCTCTCTTCTGCCGCCCCGCGATCCGGCTAACCGGAGTCCGAAAAAGCGGCTGTCGCGTCACCTCCCCCCCTCATCGGGAGCACCCCGGCCCGTTTCGGGCTCTCATCTTATTACGCCCCTTTGGGGCGGTATTTCTGCGCCCCTTTCGGGCGGTAACCCTGCGCCCCTTTGGGGCGGTAACTCTGCTTCAATGGCGGCGCTGGCAGCGGCCTGAAACACGGCTTTTAACGGTCCGGCAATTAACGAACCTTCTACCGGGGTTTCTGCGGGGATTGCTACCGGGCCTGTGTTTCCGTTCCCGGGGATCCGGGTCCATCCATTTTCAGCTTTTCAAATCTTTCCCAGTTCTCGTCCGTCGGTTCGTTCACATACAGGCGCCTTGCATCTTCCAGCTCGGCCCGGCGCGCCGGGGCGAGGTGGCTGGCGAGGACCTGGAGGAAACCCGCCCGGACCGCGTCTTCAGCCGCATCCTGCCGGGCGAACCCGGCATGGACGTATACATCGGAGGCGAGAACGGACTGCAAAATTACGCTGTTTCCCTGGTTAACTAACTGGGTCTTCAGGCCCTCGGAGTCAAGATTTTCCGTGAGGGCGTAGACCTTTAGGATTTCCTGCCGGAGGTTGTCAAGCTTAGGGTTCGAAACGTTAACCATTGCTAAATCCTCGGCGAACATGTCGAGCAGCTCCGGGTGGTTCAGAATCACCGCGAGAAGCACCTGTTCGTGCCGTTTTTTGAGGATATCGGGGCCCGACCGGCCCGCCTGGTCGGGCAGGGACCCGGGGCCGGGGCCGGCGCGGCGGTCTTCCCAGCCCCCGCCGCCCCGGGGGGTCTTGCGCCCGCCGCCGAAACCGCCGCCGCCTGCCCTGCCGCTGCGGTTGAAATTGCCGCCGCCGTAGCCGCCCTGGGTCCGCCCCCCGTAACTGCCCCCGTAACTGCCGCCATAGCCGCCGCCGGCGCTTCTCCCCGCATCGCGGGTCGCATCGATCATGTCGCGCAGTTTCCGGCGGAACAGGGACTGGTACTGGAACTGGACCTTGCGGTCGGCGATGGAGAGCGCGCGGTCCTCGAGGCGTTTTTCCAGCCCGGCGATGCGCTCGGGCGTGTCGAACGCGCGCCCGGCGGTCTCGAGATGCCAGATCACGGAATCGAGCGAGGTGGATTTGGCGATCAGCTCTTCCATCGCCTCCGGCCCCTGGGTGCTCACCAGGCTGTCGGGATCGTCGCCGGGGGGCAGCGTGATGAAGCGGAGGCTGCGTTCGGGGGCGAGCAGCGGCAGGGCGCGCTCGGCGGACCGGGCCTGGGCGCGCTGGCCGGCGGCATCGCCGTCGAAACAGAGATACGGCTCGTCGGCGACCTTCCACAGAAGCGCGAGGTGGCTTTCCGACAGCGCCGTGCCGAGGGGGGCGACCGCCTCTTTGAGGCCGTGCTGCGACAGGGCGATGACGTCCATGTAGCCCTCGGTCACGAGGATGCGCTTTTTGTCATGGGCCGCGCGCCGCGCCTGGGCGAGGCCGTAGAGCGTGCGCCGCTTGTCGAACAGGGGCGTGTCCGGCGAATTCAGGTATTTGGGCTCGCCGTCGCCCAGGGTGCGGCCGCCGAAGGCGATGATGCGCCCGCGCGCGTCCGATATGGGGAACAGCACCCGGTCGCGGAAAAAGTCGTAAGGAGGACGGCCGTCATCGGGGATGCGGATCAGGCCGCCTTCGGCGAGCAGGGATTCGGGCATCGCCTCCGACATGATCGCGGTCTTGATCGTGTTGCCGGGCGGCGCGAAGCCGAGGCGGAAGCGGCGGATCGTCTCGTCCGACAGCCCGCGGCCCTTCAGGTAGGCGAGCGCCGTCCTGCCCGCGGGGGAGCGCAGGGTTTTCTCGTAATGGGCGCAGGCGGCTTCCATCACCTCCAGCAGCCCGGCGCGGCGCTGCGCCTGTGCGCGCTCCTCGGGGCTCGATACCGGCACCTCCAGCCCCGCCTCCGCCGCCAGCCGCTCCACCGCCTCCGGAAACGAAATCCCCTCCGCCTGCATCAAATACCCAATCACATCCCCATGGGCACCACAGCCGAAGCAGTGATAGAAGGCCTTATCATTTGAGACGGTAAAGGACGGGCTTTTTTCGTTGTGGAAGGGGCAGAGGCCGGTGTGTTCGCGGCCGCGGAGCTGGAGCTTGACCCGGCGCGAGACGACGTCGGACAGGGTCAGCCTGGCGCGGATCTCGTCTAGGAACTGGGGCGAAAACGCCATGGATGCCTTTCGCAGCGGTTATCGGCGGCAGCGGGACCGGATCAAGTAGCGGGACCGGATCAAGTATAGGACAGCATCGGCCGCCCGCAAAATCCCCCCGGCGGGAAATCAGGGAAAATCCCGACCGGCAGTCGCAGCGGCGGCAGACGCCGCCGGGCCTGCTAGCCCGAGAGCTTCGCCTTCAGCATCGCGCTCGCCTTGCCGAAATCCATCTGGCCGGCATAGCGTTCGCGCAGGCTGCCCATCGCCTTGCCCATATCCTTGACCGAGCTCGCCCCGGTCTCCTCGATCACGGCGGCGATCGCCGCCTCGATCTCGGCATTGTCGAGCTGGCGCGGCATGAAGCTCTCGATGACCTTGATTTCCTCGGCCTCGCGCTCGGCAAGCTCCGGCCGGTTGCCCTGCTTGTACATCTCGATCGAATCGTGACGCTGGCGCACCATGGTCTGGAGCACCTGCAGGATCTCCGCATCGCCGATCCCGTCATCCACGCCCTTGGAGCGCGCCGCGATATCGCGGTCCTTGATGGCGGTGAGGATCAGACGCAGGGTCGACACCGCGACCGGGTTCTTGTCCTTCATCGATGACTTGAGCGTTTCGTTGAGCCGTTCTCTGAGCATGGATCTCATCTTGGCTGTTGCGAGGCGGCGGACGTTAACCCAATTCCCCGGCACGCGCAAACCTTCTGAATGGACCTAACCCTTTGAATTTCCAAGACCTTTCAAAATTTCCTTTCGGTTGACGAGTCTCCCGCGATCCCGTATCTAACCGGAGGCCCGCGCGCGGGGACCGTTACGCGCCGGCAACGCCCGCCGCCGGAATCCGTCCCGGAATCCGCCCGACGAAACAGCGCGACGAAACCGCCCGACGGAAACAGCGCGACGAACCCGCGCGACGGAAACAGCTCTATGGGAACCCGCCCGATGGCCGACACAGACACACAGACCCGCACGCCGGCAAGCCCGGCAGACAGCCGGACCCCGCCACCCGGCGCGACCGCGGTGCTGGTCCTCGGCGGCGGCGGGACCGCCGGCCGGGTCATATGGGGCCGCGGCATCGGCGCGACCGGCACGACCACGGGCGAGGTCTGCTTCAACACCTCGCTGACCGGCTATCAGGAAATCCTGACCGACCCGTCCTATGCCGGCCAGATAGTCACCTTCACGTTCCCCCATATCGGCAATGTCGGCGCCAACGCGGAAGACATCGAGACCACCACCCCGGCCGCCCGCGGGCTGATCGTCCGCGCCGACATCACGCACCCGTCGAACTGGCGCGCCGCCCAGCATCTCGACGCGTGGCTGAAATCCAACAACCTGATCGGCCTCGCCGGGGCGGATACGCGCCGCCTGACCCGGCTGATCCGCGACGGCGGCGCGCCGACCGGCGTGATCCATCACGCGCCCGACGGCCGGTGGGACGACACGTTCGATCTGGACGCGCTCGAAGCCGCCGCCGCCGCCTGGCCGGGGCTGGAGGGCATGGACCTCGCCAAAGAGGTCACCTGCCGCCAGACCTATACCTGGGACGAAAGCCTGTGGGCGCTGCACGCAGGCTATGGCAGGCAGGAAAACCCCCGGTTCCACGTGGTCGCGATGGATTTCGGCGCCAAGCGCAACATCCTCCGCGCGCTCGCCTCCGCCGGCTGCAAAGTCACCGTGGTGCCCGCCACGGCGAGCGCCGAAGAGGTGCTGCGCCACAGGCCGGACGGCATTTTCCTGTCCAACGGGCCGGGCGACCCGGCGGCGACCGGCGTATATGCCGTGCCGGTGATAAAGCAGCTGATCAAGTTCGGCCTGCCGATGTTCGGCATCTGCCTCGGCCACCAGCTCCTCGCGCTGGCGCTGGGGGCGACCACGAAAAAGATGCATCTCGGCCACCGCGGCGGCAACCACCCGGTGAAGGACCTCGCGACCGGCAAGGTGGAGATCACCAGCCAGAACCACGGCTTCGTGGTGAACGGCGACGCCCTGCCCGACGGCGTGGAGCCGAGCCACACATCGCTGTTCGACGGCACGCTGGAAGGCATCCGCCTGACCGGCAAGCCGGTCTTTTCGGTGCAGTACCACCCCGAAGCCAGCCCTGGCCCGCAGGACAGCCACTACCTGTTCGCACGGTTCGTGGAGATGATGGAGACGGCGAGTTAGAGACAACAACTCCTGACTCTATTTGGTCCACAATCCCGATTTGGGCCACAATCCCGGTTTTACCGATCTTCTAAAATCATTAATCGATGTTTTCCAAACTGCGCATTTGTGTCATTTATTGGCATGAAAGCAGTTCTCGATACCAAACCCGGATCGGGCTACGACGATAGCGCGGAGAAATATCACTTTCCGTCTCGCTACCTTAAAACTTTACAAGATTGTGTTGGCGATTGGGTTGTTTTCCGGCGGACTAGAGCATCGGGCGGCGATCTATCTTATTTTGCCGTCGGACAGATTGAAGAGATCGTGCCGGACGCACAGAACACCGGTCTGCACTACGCGAAGATTTGCAATTATCTTACCTTCGATTCACCTACACCTTGGAATGACCGCGGCAGATACGCTGAAGGCGCGCTTCGCGAGGTGCAAGAACCATGGCAAGTAGGCGCGCGACTGCGCGGTAACTCGGTCCGCCGGTTAAGGGAAAGTGATTTCAACGAAATAGTGATGCGCGGACTCTCCGGAACCTTTTCAGAAGAAAATGCGATCCAATTGGGGCTCGATCGCGACTCGCTCGATGAAGAATCGAGATCATTGTTGGACGACGCACGATCACTACATGAGCGGCGAGTTTCACAAATCCTGATGAATAGGAAGATACGCGACGCGAGATTTCGGGGTGCTGTGTGTTCTGCCTACGATAACCCCTGCGCGTTTACAGGGCTGCGAATAATAAACGGTGGCGGTCGCGCAGAAGTTCAGGCGGCTCATATTCTTCCCGTTAAAGACGGAGGACCTGACATCGGACAAAACGGAATAGCGCTATCGGCAACGGCACACTGGCCCAATCATCGGTACGTCGAAATGCATCGAGAGGCTTTCATTAACGCCTAAATGGCAGCAGAATAGTCGCCCTACTCCCTAGTCTCCGTATTCTCACATCCCCCAGATAGACTCCCCCCACGCCCCCGCCTAGACTTCCGCCCATAACCGGTTCCTGCGGGGAGTACTTTCATGACCACCGAAACGCTGACATTCACCACCGACGATATCGACTATCTCCGTCACGGCAATGATGCGCTGCGGATGCGGCTGTACCGGCCTGCCGGCGCGGCGTCCGGGGCGGCGGCAGCCGGCGCGCCCCTGCCCGTGGTGGTCGACCTGCACGGCGGGGCGTGGAACAAGAACGACCTCACGTCCTGCGCGCCGCGGGACGAGGTGCTGGCGGCGTCGGGCCTTGCGGTGGCGGCGATCGATTTCCGCCACGGGGCGGAGCGCTATCCCTCCTCCCTCGCCGATATCAACTATGCCATCCGCTGGCTGAAGGCGGAGGCCGGGGAGCTCGGGCTCGACGCGGCGCGGGTCGGGCTGTGCGGCCAGTCGTCGGGCGGCCACCTTGCCATGCTCGCCGCCATGCGCCCGTTTGATGCGCGCTATACCGCCATCCCGCTTTCCGGCAACAGCGGGGTGGATGCCCCCGATATCGATGCAACGGTGCGCTGTGTCGGCGTGCAGTGGGCGGTGATCAACCCGCTGTCGCGCTACCGCCATGCGCTGCGCGAACGCGCGGCGGGCGCGGCGTGGGTGAACGACATCCCCGAAAGCCACGACCGTTACTGGGGCGACGAGGCCGCGATGGAAGAAGGCAACCCGCTGCTGGCGCTGGAGCGCGGCGAGGCGGCGGCCACCCCGCCCGCCTTCTGGATCCAGGGACGGCCCGATATCGTGCACGACTATCACGACCCCGAAAGCGGCGGGGACGCGAACGAGCCCGAACGGTTCGCCGCCGCCTACCGCGCCGCCGGCGGGGCGATCGAAATGCTGTATGTGGACAAGAAGGACGCCTCCACCGCCGCCGGCGCGTATGAGCCACTGGCGCGGTTCTTCCACGCGCATCTCTCGGACTGATGCGGGGGCGGTGAGACGGCGCATGATATGGCGCGTGAGACGGCGGGCGGCCCTGTTTCCCGCGACGCGCATGGTCTAGACTTCCGCGCATCGTCCCATCGCGAAACGCGGAGCGCGCATGACCTCGACCGACACTTCTGCCGGGACATATTCCGGCGCCAATCTCGGCTATTTCAACGCCCGCGCGGCGGCGGAACACGGTGCGCGCACCGCCATTATCGACCTGTCGCGCCCCGCCCCCTTCACCCTCACCCATGCCGCGCTGGACGACCGGATGAACCGGATCGCCGCGGCGCTGCAGGCCCGCGGGCTGACGCCGGGCGACCGGCTGCTGCTGGCGACGGGCAACCGGTTCGAATTCATCGAGGTGTTCTTCGGCGCCATGCGCGCCGGCATCGTGCCGATCCCGCTGAACCACAAGCTCGGCGCGGACACCATCCGCTTCGTGATATCGGATGCCGATGCGCGCGCGGCGATCGTCTCGCCCGAATGCCACGGGGAAATCACGGCGCTGGTCGATGCGGCGACCCTCTCGCCGAAAATATCCACGTCCGATCCGGCTGCGGGCTGGGAAGCCTATGAGGACGTGCTCGCCGCCGCCGATCCGGGTGCGGTCGCGCCGCATACCCCGGCCGCCCGCGAGACCGCGTTCCTGCCCTATACGTCGGGCTCGACCGGGGTGCCGAAGGGCGTGCTGCTGCCCCATGACGGCATGCTGTGGGCGATCCGCGCGGCGCAGGAATACTGGCCCCACGTGCCGGACGACCGCGCCCTGATCGCCGGCCCGCTGTTCCACAAGAACGCCATGCGCGTGTCGGTGAAACCGATGCTGCGGGTCGGCGCGTCGGTGGTCATCCTGCCGCAGTTCGAACCGAAACTGTTCCTGACCGCCCTCGCCGAATACGACTGCTCCCATTCGGGCGGCGTGCCGGCGATGTACCGCATGGCGCTGGCCGAGCGGGACCTGCTTTCCGGTCTGTCGTTCCCGAAACTGAAATGCCTGGAAATGGGCTCCGCCGTGGTCGGCGCGGACCTGATCGCCGCGGTGGAATCCGCGTTCGACACCCCGGTGATCGAGGCCTACGGGCTGACCGAAGGCGGCGGGCCGCTGCGCGAGCCGTCCCCGAAGACGGGCGATCACGGCCCCGTCCCGCGCGGCAGCTGCGGCATCGTCGCGCCGGAGGTGGAGGTCAAAATGATCGGGGCGGACGGCGCGGAGCATCCGTCCGAAGGCGAGCTGTGGGTGCGCTCCCCCGCGGTGCTGAGCGGCTATAACAACCGCCCCGACCTGACGGCGGAGCGCATCGTCGATGGCTTCCTGCGCACGGGCGATATCTTCCGCTGCGACGAAGACGGGCATTTCTTTTTCATGGGCCGCACCGACGACCAGTTTTCCTGCGGCGGCGAAAACATCAACCCGAAAGAGGTCGAACTGCTGCTGGTCCAGCATCCGGACGTGGTCGATGCGGTGGTCGCCCCCATCCCGCACGACGTCAAGGGCCTGGCGCCGGCCGCCCTGATCACGGTGCGCAATGCCCCCGGCCCGGACGAGGCCGCGGTGAAGCAGTTCACCCTGGATCACGGCCCGGCCTACGCCCATCCGCGCCGGGTATTCGTGGTGGACCGGATGCCGTTCAACGGCGCGGGCAAGATCGACCGCGCGCTGGCAAAGGCGGAAATGCTGTCGCGGATCGACGCGGGGGAATAGCCGCCGAGCAGGGTCCCCGCATCAGCCGTCCCGCATCAGGCGTCAGGCGTGGACGAACCAGCAGCGCTGGATCAGCCCGTCGCGCACCTCGTTGATCGCGACGATGTCGAGCACCCGTCCGTCGTCGAACCCCGTCAGCCGTTCGGTGTCCACCACCATGTTGCCCAGCACGCTGCGCGCGACCAGCTCGGCCCGCAGGTTCACGTTCGAAAACCGCGTCCCGTAAAACGCGCGCAGCTCGTCATGCCCGCTGCGCAGCAGGTCGTTGGACGGCAGGTCGCGCATCTCGACGGTCGGCGCGTAGGTCGCGAGAAACGCCTCCATATCCTTTGCGTTATAGGCATCGAATTGGCGCTGGACGACGGTTTCGGGGTCGCTGGTCATATCGGGCATCCTTGTTCGGGGGTGTGAATCGTTGGTGCCCGAGTGTACACGCAATGGCCGTGTCCGGTTCAAGCCGGAGGCGGCTGTGGGTTCAGGTGGCTGTTGCGGCACCCGGAATCCTCCCGAAACGACGACAGCGGCGCGCGCCTCGCCTTGATCGAGGTCAATTCCGGGGCGGCGGCAAGCCCTTATGAGTACCGGACGGGCTCGTTCAGGCACTGCATCGGGCATGCCTTCGCCCGGCGCCGACGATCCATGCCAATGAAAAAGTCGTTATTCGCAAAGAAACCTGTCGCCCAGCTGATTTCGGACGCCGAGACCGGTCCGTCCATGAAAAAGGTGCTGGGCGTGTTCGATCTTATCGCCCTGGGGATCGGGGCCATCATCGGCTCCGGCATTTTCGTCATCACGGGGGAGGCCGCCGCCCTTCATGCGGGGCCGGCTGTGGTCATTTCGTTTCTGATCGCGGGGATGGTGGCGGCGCTCGCAGCGCTCTGCTACGCGGAAATGGCGGCGATGATCCCCGTTTCCGGCAGCGCCTATACCTATACCTACGCGACCATGGGCGAGCTGGTGGCCTGGATGATCGGCTGGGACCTGATCCTGGAATACCTCATCGGCGCCTCGGCCGTCAGCGTCGGCTGGTCAGGCTACGCATCGACGTTTTTCATGAAAGTCGTCGGGCTGGAACTGCCGCGCGAATGGATCACCGCGCCGCTTGCGTGGGACGAGGCGACCTCTTCGATCGTCCTGAGCGGAAGCTATCTGAACCTGCCGGCCGTCTGCATCACGCTGTTCATCACGGCGATACTGATATTCGGGATCCGGGAATCCGCCCGGCTCAATGTCGGGATCGTCTTTCTCAAGATCGTGGTGCTGCTGGCTTTCATCGCGGCGGCCGCACCCTATGTGAGGCCGGAGAACTGGCAGCCGTTCATACCGCCCAACCAGGGCTCGTTCGGCGCCTTCGGTTCCTCCGGCATCTTCCAGGCGGCGACCGTCGTCTTTTTCGCGTATATCGGATTCGATGCCGTCTCGACGGCCGCCCAGGAGTGCAAGCGGCCGCAACGCGACCTGCCGATCGGCATCATCGCTTCCCTGCTGATCAGCACGGCCTTCTACATCGCGGTCTCCCTGGTGCTGACCGGCGTCGTTTCATACACCTTGCTCGGCGTCCCGGACCCGATCGACGTCGGCATCGCCGTCACCGGGTACCGCTGGCTGCAGGTCATCGTCGATATCGGGGCGATCGCCGGATTGACCTCGGTCATGCTCGTGCTCCTGCTGGGGCAGCCGCGTATTTTCCTCGCGATGGCCCGGGACGGATTGCTGCCCCCCTGGGCCGCCAAGGTGCACCCGCGGCTCCGCACGCCATACGTGACAACCGCGATTACCGGCTCGGCATGCGCGATCGTCGGCGGGCTGCTGCCGATCGATATTCTCAGCGATCTCACCAGCATCGGCACCCTGTTCGCGTTTCTGCTGGTCTCCCTCGGCGTGACGATCATGCGCAGGCGCCGCCCCGAAATCGAGCGCCCGTTCAGGCTGCCGCTCGGCCCCTATGTCATCCCGTTGCTGGGGGCCGGGTCGGCGGGGCTGCTGATGTATGCCGCAAATTCCGCGACGCTGATCCGGCTGTTTGTCTGGATGGCCATCGGTCTCGCCATCTACTTCCTTTACGGGCGCCGCCACTCGAAGCTGGCAAACAGCAGGGACTAGGAGGCGCGCGCCGGGCTTCCTACGGCGTCATCACGATCTTGCCGAAGAACCCGCGCTGTTCCATCAGGGTTTCGGCCGCGCCGAGTTCTGCCAGCGGAAACGTGTGGCTGATCACCGGCGCGATATCGCCGCTCGCGGCATAGGCCACCGATCGGGCGACGTCTTCCTGGGAATAGGAATTGGAGCCGAGCACGTCGAGCTCGCGCACCCAGAGGAACCGCATGTCGGTCTTCGGGTCGTGGCCGGCGGTCGCGCCGCAGGTCAGCACCCGGCCGCCGGGGCGGGCGGCGCGGAAGGACGGCACCCAGGTATCGCCGCCGGTGAAGTTGACGATCACGTCGCAGCCCTTCTTGCCGGAGATGTTCCAGGCGGCGCGGCTGAAATCCTCTTCCGCGTAGTTGATGACATGATCCGCGCCGAGGTCGAGCAGCCGGTCGCATTTCTCCTGTGATCCTGCGGCGGCGATCACGGTGGCGCCCGCCATCTTGCCGAACTGCAGGCTGGCGAGGCCGACCCCGCCGCTGGCGCCGAGCACCAGCATTGTCTCCCCCGCCGCGAGCCTGCCGCGGGTGAACAGCATGCGGTGGGCGGTGCCGTAATTGATCGGGATCGCGGCGGCCGTTTCCATGGAGACATTGTCGGGCAGCGCGACGAGGTTGATGGCCGGCACGCAGACCAGTTCGGCGAGCCCGCCGATCAGCTCCTCGCCGATCATGCCGTGATCGGTCTGCGGGTTCAGGGTGACCCGGTCGCCGACGGACCAGCCTGTGACGCCGTCGCCCAGCGCGTCGATCGTACCGGCAATATCGCCGCCGGAGATAAACGGCATCGGCACGGGAAATCCCGGCATGCCGCGGCGCACGAAAATATCGAGATGGTTAAGCCCGCAGGCAGCGACGCGGACGCGGACCTCGCCGGCGGCCGGTTCCGGATCGTCCCAGTCGCGATAGACGATGTTTTCAACCCCGCCCTGTTGCTCGATCACCGCCGCTTTCATCCAATCCTCCTGCTACGTCGTTCGCCCGAATGCCCGTTCGATAAATGCGCGATAGACACGGGCCATGTCCAGCATATCGGATATCCGGACATGTTCCTCCTCGGAATGGAACTGGTCGATCTCGCCGGGGCCGAGCATGACGGATTCGATGCCGCGATGACCGAAATAGCCCGCATCGAGGGCGAAGTTGCAGACCACCTTTTGGGCGGCGCCTAGCCCCGCATCCGCGTAGGCCGCCCGCAGCAGGGTCATCAGGGGCCCGTCATCGGCAACCTCGTTCGGGTACATGAAGGGACCCGGGCTGCAGTCGATCCGCCACGGGCCGCCCTTTGGCAGGGCATCGCGGATAAAGGCAAAGGCGGCATCCGGATCCTCGCCCGGCAGCAGGCGGCGGTCGAAGGTCAGCTCGGCAATGTCCTGAACCGTGTGGGTCGCGGGCGGACCGCTGCGGATCGCCGTCGGCGTCAGCGTCGCCGCGCCGAAGACGGGATTGTCGGCGACGCCGAGGTCAAGCCCGTGGAGCGCGTTCAGGCACTGCCGCGCGCCGTCGATCGCATCGATCCCGGCGGACGGCGTGCTGGAATGCGCCGACTTGCCCGACACCGCGATATCGACGTCGATGCGCCCCTTGTTGGCCGCCCCGATGCGGCTGTCGGTCCCGAGACAGATGATCGCCATGTCCGGCAGGCGGTCGAGCGCGCCGCAGACGGACTCGATCGCCGTATGGCGGCCGGTCTCCCCTGCCGACAGAACGGTGAGGATCACGCGCCCGGCCTGACCGTCCCGCCGGGCGGCGGCGATCGCCGTCAGCGCCGCGGTCATGGCGGTTTTCTGTTCGGCAACGCCGCGGCCGCGGACTGCCGGTCCCGTATCGGTGTCGATGACCTCCGCGGCGAACGGGTCCGTCATGCGGCCGGCCTGGTGGGTCATCGCATAGGTCGCGAACATCACTGACGTATCGGCGTCCGGCGGGCCAAGCTCGACAATGAGGTTGCCCATCCCGTCATAGCGCCCGTCGCCGAGGCCGAGGGCCGCGATCTCCACCGCGGCGCAGTCGGTAATGAACGCCTTCACGCCCGGGTCTTCTTCCTGCAGCTCGGTCTGCACGCTCGGATGACGCACCAGCCTCTGCAGCAGCGGGACCATGGTCTTTTCGCTGAACAGGTCTGCGCTCACCGCCCGCCCCTACTCCGCCGGCGCGGGGTGCGCCGCGTCGGCCTCGCGCAGTTCGCGGTCGAGGCGGATGCCCGCATGGGCGCGGGACGGGGCCAGCGGCGCAAGGACGCTGTAGATTACCGGGATCAGGACCAGCGTGAAGACCGTCGCGATGCCGAGCCCGCCGAACACGACCCAGCCGATGGCGCTGCGCGCTTCCGCGCCGGGGCCGGTGCTGAGGATCAGGGGCAGCGCGCCGAAGACGGTCGACAGCATGGTCATCATCACCGGGCGCAGGCGCGTGATCGCCGCCTCGCGCACGGCCTCCATCACGCTGTGGCCGCGGTCGCGCAGCTGGTCGGCGAACTCGACCACCAGGATGCCGTTCTTCGCCATCAGCCCGACCAGCATCACCAGCCCGATCTGGCTGTAGATATTCAGGCTGGTGCCGGTGAGCTTGAGCGCGAAGATCGCCGCGGCGAGGCCGAACGGCACGGTGAGAATAATCACCATCGCGCTGAGCACGCTTTCGAACTGGGCGGCGAGCACGAGCAGGACGACGACGATCGCGATCAGGAAGGTGATCATGACCTCGTTCGAGGTTTCCTCCAGCGTGGCGGCTTCGCGCAGGAAGCGCAGGTCGATGCCCGGCGGCAACGTGTCGTCGGCAATGGCCTGGACCTCCGCCATTGCCGTGCGCATCGGATAGCCGTCGGGCAGCGGCGTGTCGATTTCGACGGCGCGTTTCTGGCCGGTCCGGTCCAGTTCCGCGGCGACGCCGACTTCCTCCAGCGTGACGAAGGACGACAGCGGCACAAGATCGCCGGTCGCGGTCGGCACGAACAGGTTGCGCAGGTCGCCCGGATCGTCGATGGCGCCGGCGGCGGATTCGAGCAGCACCGGGATGGACCGGTCGTTCACGTTCAGCTCCGCGACCTCGTAGCCCGACACCATCGCCCGCAGCGTGCTGGCAATGCCTTCGATCGGCACGCCGAGATCCTCGGCGCGGCGGCGGTCGACCTTGATCGACAGCTGCGGCTGGGTCTGCTGGAACTCGACATCCGGGTCCTCGAACTGCGGCAGGCGTTCGCGCATGGCGATGCGGAAATCCTCCGCCGCCGCGGCGAGGTCCTTGTAATTGGAACCGGTCAGGGCGAATTCCATGCGCCCGCCGGAGCGGCGCAGGTTCAGGCTGTTGGGCTGGCGCAGGCGGACATGGGACCCGGTGATCCGGCGCAGCGGCCCGCGCAGTTCCTTCGCGATCTCCTCCTGGCTGCGGGTGCGTTCGCCCCAGGGGGCGAGCGGCGCGACGATCCAGACGCGGTTGAGATCCCAGCGCCCGACGATGGACATCACGTCGCCGATCTCGCCGCTGTCCTGGTAGGGGCGCAGCAGCGCCTCCACCTGGGCGGACTGGCGGTCCATGTAATCGAGCCCGACGCCGTCCGGGCCCTGCAGCATGATGTACAGCGAACCCCGGTCCTCGCGCGGCAGGAGTTCCTCGTTGATCGTGGGATACAGCGCGACCGCCGTCACGGCGACCATCGCGGTGCCGCCGAGCACCAGCAGCCGCGCCGACAGGGTGAAGTCGAGGAACCGGCGGTAGACGCTTTCAACCCACCGCCCGAACCCGGCGACAGGCCCCGCCCGCTGTGCGTCCGCCGCGCCTTCCGTGACCGGCAGGCGCGACGCCAGCAGCGGGCAGAGCGACAGCGCGACGAAGGACGATATGGCGACCGCGACGGCGAGCACGATCCCGAATTCGGTGAACAGCCGCCCGGCATTGGACGGCAGAAACGCGATGGGCAGGAACACGGCGACCAGGGTCGCCGTCGTCGCGATCACGGCAAAGAAGACCTGGCGCGTGCCGACCACCGCGGCGGCCAGCGGTTTCAGGCCCATGGCCCGGTGGCGATAGACGTTTTCGATCACCACCACGGCATCGTCGACGATCATGCCGGTCGCCAGCACCAGCGCCAGCAGGGTGAGAATATTGATCGAAAAGCCGAGCAGCCAGATCGCCGCGATCGTGCCGACCAGCGCCACCGGAATGGCGGCGGCGGGTATCAGCGTCGCCCGCAGCGAGCCCATGAAGGCGTAAATGACGGCGAAGACGACAAAGACGGCGATGGCGAGGCTGGTCAGGACCTCGCGCACGGACCCGCGAATGAAGGTCGCATCGTCCGACACCTTGACGACCTGCGCGCCGTCGAGCCGCCGGTTGAGCCGCTCGATGGCCTTGTTCACGCCGTCGGAAATGGCGATCGTGTTGGACTGCGCCCGGCGGATGATACCGAGACCCACGACCTTGCGGCCGTTGAGCAGGCTGTAGCTTTCCGCCTCGGCGGGCCCGTAATAGGCGCGCGCCACGCTGCCGAGCGGCACGTTGGGTTTGAGCTCCAATGCCTCGATCTCGGTCGGCCGCCAGATGGAGGCATCGGCACGGACCAGCAGAAGCTGGTTGTCCGACTTGAAACTGCCGACGGGCACGTCGAGGTCGGTCGACCGCAGCGCCCGGGCGACATCGTCGATGGACAGCCCGAAACTGGCGAGCCGCATGGGATCGACCACGATCCGCAGCACGGGCTCCTGGTTGCCGAAAAGCTGCACCGTGGCCACGCCGGGGATCGCCGAGAGCTCGGCCGTGACATCGTCCTCCGCGAGCCGGGTCAGGGCTTCCTGCGGCAGCGTCTCGCTGACGAGGGCAAGGCGGATGACGGGCGAGGCATCGGTATCGGCCTTGACCACGGTGACGTCCTCCACCCCTTCGGGCAGTTGCCGCGTGACCCGGGCGACGGCTTCGCGCACGTCATTCGCCGCGATATCGAGATCGATCCCCGGGCCGAACTCGGCCCGCACCCGGGCGTTGTTTTCCTCGCTCGCCGAATTGATGGTGGTAATGCCGGACACCCGGGCGACGGCGCCCTCGATGACGCTTGTGACCTCCGCATCCATGGTTTCGGGCGATGCGCCGTCGAAAAACGCGCGCACCATCACGACCGGTCGGTCGACATCGGGCAGTTCGCGGACCTCGACGCCGAACAGCGCCGACAGACCGGCGATCACGATCAGCAGGTTCATCACGACGATCAGCGTCGGACGCCGGATGGCGAGATCCGGCAGGTCGCTGAACCGCCCGCTCAATTTCCGGTTCCCGCGGCGGCGCTGGCGGACTTGCCCCGCTTCACGGCGGGACGTTCGGGCGGCGGCGCGTCCACCCGTGCCGGATCCACGAACGGCCTGGGGTCCAGCCGCTGGCCGATCCGCAGTCCCTGCACGCCCTGCACGACGACGGCATCGCCGGCATTGAGCTTGCCGTCGACCAGAATCCGGCCGGCATCGCGGCGCACCAGTTTGACGAACACTTTTTCGGCCCTGCCGTCGCGCGCGCGCCACAGATAGGCGCCGTCGCGGCTCCACAACACGGCGACCTCGCGGACGCTGGGATAGGATTTGCCGGTAAAGGCCATCTCCACCGAGAAAGACGTGCCCGGCCGGATCGTGTCGTCCGGGTTCGGGATCTTCGCCCGCACCCGCAGCGTGCGCGATTTCTCGTCTATCCGGCTGCCCATTGCCGATACCGTGCCGGCGACGTCCCGGTCCGGCGCGTTGGACGGATGCACGATAATGCGGTCGCCGACGCGGATGCGGGCGGCATGGTCTTCCGTCACGTTGAAATCGACCAGGATGGTGGACCGTTCGTCGAGCGTCGCGATGGCCGTATCCTCGGAGACGCGATCGCCCGGGCTGATATCGGTCAACCCGATCACGCCGGTAAACGGCGCGACAACGAGGCGGTCGGCGAGGTCCGCCTTGGCCTGCGCATGACGCACGGTCGCGGTTTCAAGATCGGTCTGCGCGGTATCAAGACTGATCCGCGAGGCATGGCCGGACGATGCCAGCTTGCGCACGCGCGCGGCATCCCGGCGCGCCTTGTTCAGCGCGACTTCCGCCAGCCGCACCGCGAGGCGCTGGTGCTCGTCGTCCAGCCGCACCAGCACGTCGCCTTTGTTTACCCGCTGCTCTGCCCGAAAGAGCACGGCGACAACTGCGCCGGAGACCGACGGATACAGGACGGCGGAGTTCTGCGCGGTGCCGGTGCCCACCGCGCGCACGATCATGCGGTCTTCGGCAAAAGCGACTTTTTCGACCAGAACCCGGGTCGCGCCTCCGCGCCTCTGGCCGGCGTCAGCCGACCCTTCGGCGTCCTGGGCGGCACCCAGCCAGAACCAGCCGCCGGCCACAAGGCCGCCGAGCACGACTGTAAGGCCGATTTGGTAGGGGAGCTTCATCTGCGTTTACCCGGAGCGAGACAGACATGCCGTCGATTTCTGAAAGAACCAGTATATCACATCACGCGGCAGTCATACCCTTTCCGTCGTCGCCCGAAACCCGCCCTGGGATCAACGGGAAGTCCACTCAGACTCGGATCGGACTCGGCGCATTGGAGGCCACATCAGCAACGACCCCGTTCTGCACCGCCCAGATCGCCGCCTGGGTACGATTGTGGACCCTGATTTTCTTCAGAATCCCCTTGAGATGAACCTTTACCGTCCCTTCGGTAATATCCAGCTGGTTGGCGATCTCCTTGTTGGACAGACCGTTCACCAGACAGGATAGAATTTCGGTCTCCCGGGGCGACAATCCGCCGGCCCGCCCGTCCCCCGACGCGCCGTTGCGGGACACGATGAAACGGTTGTTGATCAGAAGACAGGCAAGATCTGTCGGAAATACGGTCTCTCCGACCAATGCAAGCTGCAAAGACTGCTTGAGTGCATCCGGCGACATATCCTTCAGCAGATATCCGCTGACCCCGCCATCCAATGCATTGGCAAGCCTGGCAATGCCGATCTTTTCCGTAAGTACGACAAGCAAAGGTTTGGGCTCATGCTTCCCGGCGGTTTCCAGCAATTGCGTGAACGCCTCATCATCGAAAGGTTCCGGATCTACGATGACCATCCTCGGGTTGAGAACGGGAAGCTGTTCCAGCCCCTCCTGAACCGTTGCCGCTTCCCCCGCAACCGAGAATGAAGAATCGCCGAGTATCCGGCGCAAGCCCTCCCTGAACAAACGGTTACGATCGATATGCAGTATGGACGCTACAACATTTACATCAGTCATCCCTTACCCCTTTCTGTATTAGAAGTTTTATTGATCTATCCGTTTATGATTGCACGTTCTTTACTCAGAAACCCTCTTAATGTACTTTACTCAGAAACCCTCTTAATGTAAATTACATTAATGCAAGTTAACTGATCATATTCTGAGCATATCCTGATCAAATTATCACTTCTTTTTTTTATAATCAAAAACGAACAACTTTCATGTTATACGTTGCTCTGTTTGAGTACTATGGGGCATTTGTAAATACCCCGAAACATTTGTAATAATCTGAATTATCCACCTTATCCAAATGTGGTACCCCAATAATTATTGCACATACTCACAAAACGAATTTTTTAAAAAAAGATGATAATATAATTTATTCTTTTTACTGATCACCTAAAATTCTAAATATTTTTAAACACTATTAAAATTTTCTCGAAAAAAATAAAATTTACAAAATTCGCATTTATATTTCGAATATTTAGTGTAATATGAATTTTTCATATTTATTACTTAGAAATACAAACCGCAGGGCACCTGTCAGATGCCTGCCAAGACAAGGCGGTTGAGGCGCGCGTGCTCCGCCGACAGAGACTCCCGGGCCATGCGAAACCGGCGGGATGCACCGCGGGGACGCGCCTGCCCTCTTCACGGCTCAATAGGGGTAGCGTCAACTCATTAGGGTAGGAACCGCTTACCGTCCTTCGCAGTCATTCCTATTTGTTTTAAAATTCCTTTCACGGAACATTTCGGCCTTTCAGCCCTTTCAGACAGGAGAGACAAATGGCACCAGCTCTTAACAAAAGCCTCAAAACCGAAATTGCACCGATGCTGGCCGCGGTTGCAGCGCTGGGAGCCGGGCTTCTTTTAAGCGCTCCCGCACAGGCACAGTCCAGTCTCCCCTATCAACCGGGCGGTGGCACGGGGCTCAGTGTCGGCGCCCGTCAGGCAATTATCAATGACCGGCTTTTCCGGGACCGGCCGACCGTCCTGCTCCGCAGCCCGAGCGGGTTGCTGTTCGGCCTCCGTCGGGAGAACAACCAGGCGCTCCTCGTGTCTCCCGAGGGTGGAGCCGTTCTTCCGGGCGCCCGCCCGAACAGCACCTGGCCCACCGGGCTGGGTACCGGGCTCGGTTGGGGCGGTATCTCGAGCGGCGGCAATTTCTATGCCGGCGCCGGAGGCGTGGGCATGTCCGGATCAAGCCTGCCGGGTTGGATTGCGATGCTGCCCGCCGGCGGTGGCGGCGTGTTCTTTGGAAATACATCGACCCCGATCGATTCCTGGATCCGGCAGCTCGAGCTGATCTGATCCGAGCGTGTGGGCCGCCAGGCGCCCTGCCTCCCCCGGTACGGTCGGGTAACGCCAGGCCGGAAGGTGCCGGGGCGGACTTGTTTCTGCGGATAGGATCGTCCCTGCTGACCAGACGACAGATGCCGTTCTCCGGATCAGGCCGTGCTCCGGAGTGACCCGGAACCGCACGAAACGATCGAATGCGGCAAATCGGGTGCGCAGCAGGTTTCTGACGTATTCAGGCAGAGCGGCCGAAAAGACTCTATCGAAGATCGCCGGTTTGTTCGGTCACGTCCCATTTCCAGCCCGGCGACCGGGCAAACCTACGATCCGGTGCCACGCCGGAAGAACGCGGACAGACCCGAAGCCGGATCGGCGCCTTGCCGCCAGGAAGACAGACCGGGCGCACAGCGCATGACGAAACTGCCCCGGATGGTTCGGCCGGCGGCAGTTTCGACGTACATTCCTGCAAAACGGTGCGCTGTTCCGCCTGGGCCAGGGCTTCCCTGATATCGGGATCCCCATTCACACGATCCTGGATCGCCGACGGTGCGCCGGCAAACGGACCGGACGGAGTCGCGGCCGAACCGTTCCCGTTGACGGCCTCCAGCGTCGCGGCGGCAAGCGAAATTGCCGGGGGGACGCAGCCCGGCAGCAGCAAGAGCAAAATCACGAGCAGGGAAATCCACACTCCGAGCAGGGATACACTGTGCGATCTCCGACCCTCGTTATCCCCCGGTCCGGACATCAGCGGGCGATATCCGCTGTCGCTCTGTTTCCTGACGGCTGTCGACGGGCCCACTCCATCGCCGCATCGCCGGCCCTCGCAACCTGCTTTCTGGACAAGCGCTGGGCCAAGGCCAGCGCCGCCGAGTTTGCCTGTTGCCGGAGATCCGGCACTTCTCCTTTTGCGGCAAGCAGCAGCCATTTAAGGGACTCGACAGGGTCGGTTTTACCCGCCTCCGGCCGGAGCAACAGAATTCCCAGGTTGAATTGGGCCCGCGCGCTCCCGCCTTCCGCCGCGAGCAGGTACCACTTGCGGGCGGCGACCGGGTCTTTCGGAAGTCCAATGCCGGATTCCAGCAACACACCGAGATTGAATTGCCCGCCCGCGAAACCGCTCGTGGCAGCTTCTTGTATCAGTTGCGCTCCGCGCTGCCGGTCCGCATCGACCCCGACACCCCGGATGTACAGAATCCCCAGATTCACCTGCGCTGCGGGAAGCCCGCGCTTTGCGGCAAGCTTGAAGAGGCGAACCGCGCCCGCTTCGTCCCGCGAGACGCCTTCACCCCGCAACATCATCCGGCCCAGAGCATTTTGGGCCTTTGCATCGCCGCGCTCCGCGGCGATGCGATAAAGCGCCGCGGCTTTCGCCGGATCGCGGGACACGAGCACGCCCCGCAGATACAACGTTCCCAGGACGAATCCGGCGTCCGGGTTTTTCTGATCCGCCGCCCTCTGGAGCATCGCCGGCGCATCGCGAAGCCCCTTTTTGCCGAGTTTGCCGGCAAGTCCCAACAGCCCCAGCCGATATTGCGCATCCGGATCGCCGTTTTCGGCAGCCCTGGAGAGGACGACCACTGTCTGGGGGGAGACAGGGCCGTCCTCGGCAGCGTGGGCGACGGGGTTAATCGCCAACGCGCAACACGAAAAGGCTGCGGAAATCACTGCGATCGTCGACCGGTACCTCATCCTTTTGTTCCTCTCGCCTATCCCTTTGCGGGGCGCGTTATGAAGCGGAACTCAGTCCGCGGGTTTGGTCGTGGTGGTGGTGGTCGTCGTCGTCGTTGCGGAGTCAGACGCCGCGGGAGATGCAGACGCCTGACCGGAAGCGGTTTCCGCCACGGCCTCGGTGCTGACGATCGAATTGTCGACCGTCGCCTGGGTGTCCGCCTGGGATCCCTGATTGCCGGTGCTTTGCTGATCGGTCGTCTGTCCGACGGTGCCCTGCGAGCCTTCGGAAAGGTTCTGATTCACCGTGTTCATGTTCCCGATCGACGTGGAATTCGAACTGTACGTGGTGACGAACTGGTTCAGGGCGCCAAGCCCGGCCGCGCTGCTCCCGGCGACGGCGCCGCCGTTCTGGCGTTGAAACTGAAATTGCGCGGCAAGACTGGGATTGCGCGCCGGGAAACTGTATCCGTTCCGCCCCATCAGTTGCGCCGAAGCGGATTCCACCGCAAAGACCGACCCGAGGGCCGCCCCGAACACGATCGATTTCGATATCAACCTTGTCATCTTCAACATAGCCTTCTCCTTTCTGATGCATCGCCGCGGAGGGAAGATGGCGGACCCGCCACCTTCCCCTTGAACGCGAACGTCTTACTGAGGAGCAACGACCACCGGTGCGAAGACCGAGATGGACTTGTTGTTGCCCACAGCAGTGGCGACCGAGCTCACGATCGGACGATCGAGAACACCCAAGTTCGTGTAGTTGTTCAGCGACACGTTGCTGACCGATGAAGTCGCGGTCACGTCGGCATAGGCGAACTGAACGATATCCGCGATCAGCACGGAATCTCCGGGAGATTTAGGCTCCATGGAGATGCTCATGTTGTTCGCCACGGCGGTTGCCGAACTGTCAACCGTCGCATTCAGAATGTCGGAGACCGTGGAGGTCGCCGATATCTGCGATGGCGCCAGATCATCCGAGATGGCGAGGACGCCGAGAACGCCGGCCGCCGTCAGGTTCGAATTGTCGGTTTCAGCACCAGACTCGAAGCCTACCTGGGGACCTTGACCATTACCGTTACCGTCATCCTGCACGTTAAACGCGAACTGTCCTTCATGCAGCTCGATCATCGTGTCGGAAGTGATGCTGGTATTGTTGGCGACCGCCGTTGCAGCGCTGACGACTTCCGGCAGTTCGGTGAGCGCATCCAGCGACTCTCCCACTGCCAAGCCAAGATCGATTGTGATCGAACCGGCACCATCGACAGAGGGATCGTTCGGGTCCGGAGAATCCTCGTCGATCGTCCCTCCGACAACGCCGTCGGAGAGAATGATTTCACCGGAGGTATTGTACTGGAAATCGAAAGTCTGCGTTCCGTCGCCTTCACCGACGACTCCAGGCTGATTGTTATCGATCCCAGACACTTCCGACGTCGCGGAGACATCGCCGATAAAGACCTGCAGGTCTTCGACCATCACCATTCCGGTCGGCTGGAGGTCAGCCGTGATGTTGATGTCCTTGATGACGGTTTCGATGACCTGCGCATCCCAGCTCCAGTTCACCCGATCGAAGGCCGCTGCCGGACTGGCTGCGATCACGCCGAGAGCCGCTGCCGACACGGTCGCCAACAGGCTTGTTTTATAACGCTTCGTCATTTGTCTTCTCCTTTAGGGGTTAGCAGCGCATTTGCTGCGTAATCTGGCCGCTCAAGCCGGCACTTGGCCGAACTCGACAGCCCCAAAAAATCCGTCATGATCTGGTACACAGCCATCTCGACAACGGACCTCACGCCGAGCTGAAGGGGTTCGTTTTGAATACGCCCCGCATCGAACTCAACGAGCCTCGAGCCGAAGAAACGAAAGATGTTTGCCTCGACTTCATAACCGAAAATCTGTTTCTGCAGCGACGTCACGTAGTTGACGTCGAAGCTCTGGGAATTGACGACCCGGAGATCGAGCCCGACATTGATGACAACGGTTCTGCCACCGCCGCCAATGCCGGAAATCGCAAGCCGCGCGCCCTCGCTGACAATGTTGAAATTCAGTTCCGTCAGCGCTCCCATCACAACGAAGTTGCTCGAACGGATGGGGCGGGCAGTCTGTGCCGGCTTAACCGCCAGTTTCTGCTGCACCATCTTGGCTTCCGCGAGCGGGATGCGCAGATCGAAACGCTCGACCAGAGATACGCGGCGCGACTTGTAGAATGCGCTGATCATCATCTCTGTAACGCCCTGGGTCAGAACCGCGCCGTTATTCGTCCGGTCGATCTGCCCGGTTTTGTCGCTGATCTCGCCGACGGCAAATACAGGCATGTTCCGTGCAGGCAACTCGGCGAGCTCCGCGAGACACTGGCTGTATGGCGTATCGTTTGTCGTAACCGGCAGACCAAGTGTCGGGCGGACGCCTTCCTGCGGATATACGTTTTGAGCTGTGCAGGCGCTTAAGGACAGCGCGGCAACAGCGATGTACGGGATATAACGCAAGGTGACCTCCTGATTCCTGAGTAAGGACCCGCCGCGGCATTCGCAGCCGGTCTGCATCAACACCTGAAGGATAAATTTTTCAGCCCGCAACGAAAGGAAGCAGAAGGGTGTTTCGGCGCTAATAGGTGGTATCGCTTCCGTAAGGATGCGACGTTGGAGAGCACCCGATTTATTCCGATTTATTCCGATGCCCCCGATCGGAATGACGCCACGCGTATTAGACTTGCGGGAAAGTGAGTTTCGCGCCCACGCGTCTGCATATACAGAGCGCCCACCTGAAAACCGCGCGGCACCCGGGACCAGAAGCAGAGACACTGCTCTTCAGTTCACAAGTTCGGCTCTTGGACACACAGGTTAGAAATGGCAGCTATTAGCCGTATCCTGGCAATATCTTCGGACCCCGCCCTGTTCACGGCGCTCAGCAACGAAGCCCTGCACCATCAAGACTGGGTAGTCGTCGACGAGGTGAATCCACGGATGCCCGGCCAGCTGGAAACCGCCTTCAGCATGGTCGACATTGCTTTGATCGAAGCCGAAGAAATTCTGTGGTTGATGAAAAACCGGCCTGAAGTTCTGGCGGCTCTTTCCCCGGTGCAGACCGTCGTGATCCTGTGCCAGCGGCAATTGCTCGAGATCCTGACGCAGCCCGGTCAGGCATATGGCCTGCTGTTCCGCCGCCCGTCCAACCGCCTTCCCCTGAACCTCCTGTCCGTCGCCATCGAGGGATACGTGGTAAGTCCGTCTTCGCTGCTCAACGAGTTGGGAAACAATCAGCAGCGGCTCGATACGGTAAGCATGCTGACTCCGCAGGAGTTGAACGTGCTTTTCCACCTCGGCATCGGGCTGCCGAACCGCGAGATCGCCGAAATCAGCGGACTCGCCGAAGGCCAGGTCAAAACGCTTGTATACTCGCTCACCCGGAAGCTTCATATGCGCAACCGGACGGCCATCGCCATATTCGCCGCCACGAGTGGTGTCACGCGCGGAGGCGACAGCGGTCAGGAGTGCTGATCCCGACGGCGCGAACGCACGATTTGTCCACTCCCCCCTTGCCCTAAACCCCCGAGTCGTGGGAAACACGGTCCGGTCCAATCACACCATTGTACCGTTCGTTTATACCTGCCCTGTCAGTCCGGTTGTTCCGGCGCGGCAGCGCCCGGAAGCCTGAACCTGAGCCATGCCCAAACGCACAGACATCAAATCCATCCTTGTTATCGGCGCCGGACCGATCGTGATCGGACAGGCCTGCGAATTCGATTATTCCGGCACCCAGGCCTGCAAGGCGCTTAAAGACGAAGGCTACCGCGTCATTCTGGTGAATTCGAACCCGGCGACGATCATGACGGACCCGGAATTCGCCGACGCGACCTATATCGAGCCGATCACCCCCGAAATGGTCGCCAAGATCATCGAAAAGGAAAAGCCCGACGCGCTGCTGCCGACGATGGGCGGCCAGACGGCGCTGAACACGGCGCTGTCGCTCGCCAAGATGGGCGTGCTTGACGCGCACGGGGTCGAGATGATCGGCGCAAAGCGCGACGCCATCAACAAGGCCGAGGACCGCGAACTGTTCCAGGAAGCGATGTCGAAAATCGGGCTTGAATCGCCGCGCGGGCGCATCGCCCGGTCGATGGACGAAGCCCTGGAGATCCTGGAAGAAACCGGCCTGCCCGCGATCATCCGCCCGTCCTTCACCATGGGCGGCACCGGCGGAGGCGTCGCCTATAACCGCGACGAGTTCGAAGAGATCATCCGCCGCGGCCTCGATGCCTCCCCCACGTCCGAGGTGCTGGTCGAGGAATCGATCATCGGCTGGAAGGAATACGAGATGGAGGTCGTCCGCGATCATGCGGATAACTGCATCATCATCTGTTCGATCGAGAACGTCGATCCGATGGGCGTGCATACCGGCGATTCCATCACGGTCGCGCCGGCGCTGACGCTGACCGACAAGGAATACCAGATCATGCGCAACGCCTCGATCGCGGTGCTGCGCGAGATCGGCGTCGATACGGGCGGATCGAACGTGCAGTTTGCGGTCAACCCGCGCGACGGACGGCTGGTGATCATCGAAATGAACCCGCGGGTGTCGCGCTCCTCGGCGCTGGCGTCCAAGGCCACCGGCTTCCCCATCGCCAAGATCGCGGCAAAGCTCGCCGTCGGCTACACGCTGGACGAGCTCGACAACGACATCACCGGGGTTACCCCGGCGAGCTTCGAGCCGACGATCGATTACGTCGTCACCAAGATACCGCGCTTCACGTTCGAGAAATTCCCGGGCACCGAGGCGCTGCTCAACACGCAGATGAAATCGGTCGGCGAAGCGATGTCGATCGGCCGCACGTTCCAAGAATCGCTGCAGAAGGCGCTGCGGTCAATGGAGACCGGGCTGACCGGGCTGAACGAGGTCGTCATTCCAGGCATCGAGCCCGAGGAAGGCGACGAGGTTGTCGGCGGCATCGATGAATCCGCCGTGCTCGCCGCGCTCAACCTGCCGACGCCGGACCGCATCCTGACCGTCGCCCAGGCCATCCGCCACGGCCTGTCGACCGAGGCGATCCACACGGCATCGGGCTTCGACCCGTGGTTCATCGAGCAGTTGCGCGGCATCGTGGATGCGGAAAACGCCATCCGCGAAAACGGCCTGCCGGAGTCCGCGCAGGAACTGCACCAGTTGAAAGCGATGGGCTTTTCGGACGAACGGTTGGCGGAACTGGCGGGGTCGACCGCCGCGAAGGTCACCGCATCGCGCCACGAACTCGGCGTCCGCCCGGTCTACAAGCGTATCGATACCTGCGCCGCCGAATTCGCATCGGAAACGCCCTACATGTATTCGACCTACGAGAGTGCCGGCTACGCCCCCGCCGAATGCGAGGCCGAACCGACCGACCGGCGCAAGGCGATCATCCTCGGCGGCGGCCCCAACCGGATCGGCCAGGGCATCGAATTCGACTATTGCTGCGTGCACGCGGTCTATGCGCTCGAAGAGGCCGGGTACGAGACCATTATGGTCAACTGCAATCCCGAAACCGTCTCGACCGATTACGATACCTCGGACCGCCTGTATTTCGAACCGCTCACCGCGGAAGACGTGATCGAAATCGTGCGCAAGGAAGAAGAGAACGGCGAGGTCGTCGGCGTTATCCTGCAATATGGCGGCCAGACGCCGCTGAAACTTGCCGCCGATCTGGAAACGGCGGGTGTGCCGATCTTCGGCACCTCGCCCGACGCCATCGATCTCGCCGAAGACCGCGAGCGGTTCCAGCTGCTGCTGCAGGACCTCAAACTGCTGCAGCCCGCCAACGGCACCGCGCGCAGCGCCGACGAAGCGGTGCGCATCGCGACCGATATCGGCTACCCCGTCGTGATCCGGCCGTCCTACGTGCTCGGCGGACGGGCGATGGAAATCGTCCATGACGAGACCGGCCTTACCCGCTACATCCAGACCGCCGTCAAGGTATCCGGAACGACGCCGGTCCTGATTGATTCCTACCTGTCGGATGCGATCGAGGTCGATGTCGATGCGATCCGCGATGTCGACGACGATGTGCACGTTGCAGGCATCATGGAACATATCGAGGAAGCCGGCATTCATTCGGGCGATTCCGCCTGCTCGCTGCCGCCCTATTCGCTGCCCGATTCCATCCTGGAGGAACTGCGCCGCCAGACAGGCGCCCTTGCCCGCGGGCTCGGCGTGGTCGGGCTGATGAACGTGCAATACGCGATCAAGGGCGAGACCGTCTACATTCTCGAGGTCAATCCACGCGCCAGCCGCACCGTGCCGTTCGTCGCGAAGGCGACCGGCGTGCCCATCGCCAAGGTCGCCGCGCGCGTCATGGCCGGCGAAAAACTGGCCGATCTCCTCAAGACATATGCCAGCACGGCGACCGGCACGCATATCGCGGTGAAGGAAGCAGTCTTCCCGTTCGCGCGGTTCCCGGGCGTCGACATCATTCTCGGCCCGGAAATGAAATCGACGGGCGAGGTAATGGGAATCGATACCGATTTCGGCCGCGCCTTCGCCAAATCGCAGCTCGGCAGCGGCGCGGCGGTGCCGCTCGAAGGCCGGGTATTCATCTCCGTGCGCGACCGGGACAAGAACGCCATGATCGATGTCGCAAAACGCCTGCGCGATATGGGTTTCGTCGTCGTCGCAACGGCGGGCACCGCGGAAGTGCTGATCGCGGCCGGTATCGAGACCGAATTTGTCAAGAAAGTGCGCGAAGGGCGCCCGCATGTGGTCGATTCAATTATCAGCGGCGACATCCAGCTGGTGTTCAATACCACCGACGGCGCCAAGGCAATTGCCGATTCGTATGCGCTGCGCCGGTCCGCCCTGGTGCGCAAAATACCTTACTATACTACCGTAGCGGGCGCGAAAGCGGCTGTGGAAGCCATTTCGGCGATGCGTGCGGGCGGACTTGAAGTTGCGCCGCTGCAGTCTTATTTTACGCGGCCTATCTAGCGACAACCTGACCCCGGTACTGTGGACGCCTTTAACCTGTTGACTGCGGGGCAGGTCCGTTTTGTGCGAAGGAAATGAGACGATGGATAAAGCACCGATGACGTCAAAGGGCCACGACTCCCTGGAGGCGGAACTGAAACGCCTCAAAACCGTTGAACGTCCTGAGATCATCAAGGCGATCGCGGTAGCCCGCGAACATGGCGACCTGTCGGAAAATGCGGAATACCACGCGGCGCGCGAACGCCAGGCGTTCGTCGAAGGCCGCGTCGGCACGATTGAAGACCTGCTCAGCCGCGCCGAGGTTATCGACGTCAGCGCGATCACCGGCAAGGTCATCAAGTTCGGCGCAACCGTGAAGGTCGCAGACGAAGACACCGATGAAAAAAGCACCTATCAGATCGTCGGCGAACACGAGGCCAATATCAAGGAAGGGCTGCTGTCGGTCACGTCGCCGATGGCCCGCGCCATGATCGGCAAGACCGTGGGCGATTCGGTGGAAGTCACCACGCCGGGCGGCACCAAGTCCTATGAAATCATGTCGGTGAAATACAAGTAGGGCGGCGGCGCGTCTTCTTGGTCCCGGCGCGCCCCGCCTTCGCGGGGGTGACGGCTGGATACTCCCCTACTCCACAGCGTCCACGTTTACCGGTACGCCGAAGGCGCGTTTCGACGTGCGGATACCGAGGGCGGATTTTACGACGCTGACATTCGGGGCCGAGGTGAGGTTCGCGGTCAGGAATTTCTGGTACGCGTCCCAGTCGGTGGCGACGATCTTGAGCAGGAAATCCATCTCGCCCGCGAGCATGTGGCATTCGCGCACCTCTTCCCAGCCGGCGACGCGTTCCTCGAACGCCACCAGATCGGCCTCGGCCTGGCTGTGCAGTCCGACATTGGCGAAAATCGTGACGCCGAAGCCCAGCGCCTCGGCATCCAGGTCCGCGTGGTAGCCGCGGATACAGCCGGTTTCCTCCAGCGCGCGGACACGGCGCAGGCAGGGCGGCGGTGATATGCCCGCATTGTGCGCCAGTTCCACATTCGTCATGCGGCCGTTCTCCTGGAGATCCCGCAGTATTTTGAGGTCGATCTTGTCGAGTTTGATTCTGGCCATATCCGCAATTTCCGTTAGTTTCGAGCCTGGGTCCTGCCAGTGATCCCGAGATACAGGGCAGTGTTCCCGGATCGGGAGAGATCACTACACGAAATTATATTCTAAAGAATGATAATAATATTTCAAACGCATGTCATCAATCGGGGGCTCCTGTCATGAGCGGGCCGGCCGCCGGACTCGCCGGGAAATCCGTCTGGGTCATGACCGACGGCAAGCCGGGCATGGAGAACCAGTGCCTTGGACTGGCCGAAGCGCTGGTCGCGCTGGGCGGCGCGGCGCCGGTTGTGAAACGTCTGTCGCCCCGCTTCCCCTGGACCGCGCTGCCACCCCAATTCTGGTTGTCTCCCCTGTCCACGCCCGCGACAACCGACGGGGGAAAAGCGGGGCCGCTTGCCCCGCCCTGGCCGGATATCCTGATCGCCACCGGCCGCCAGACCGTCGCCCCCGCGCTCGCGATAAAACGGGCGAGCGGCGGTGCGACATTCTGCGTCCAGATACAGAATCCGGCCTGGCGGCGCGATGCGTTCGATCTTCTTGCCATTCCGAAACATGACCGGGTGAGCGGCGCCAACGTGATCGAGACATTCGGCGCGCTCCACCGGGTGACGCCGGAGCGGATCCGCGCGGAAGCCGAAAAATTCCGCGGCGTGCTCGCCCATCTGCCGCGCCCGCTGATCGCGGTGCTGATCGGCGGCTCGAACAGTCAATACAGGATGACCGAAGCGGTGACCCAACGGCTCGCGGCGAACCTGCGCAAACTCTGCACGGAACACGGCGCCGGCCTGGCCGTCACCGCATCGCGGCGCACAGGCGCGGAGAACGAGAAACACCTTCGCGCCGCGCTGAACGACGCATCCTGCTGGTTCTGGGACGGCAGCGGCGACAACCCGTATTTCGGGCTGCTCGGCCTCGCCGATGCCATCGTGGTGACGGCGGATTCGGTGTCCATGGTCTCCGAGGCCTGCGCGACCGGCAAGCCGGTCCACGTGATCGAACTGGAAGGCGGATCGGCGAAATTCGCCAGGTTCCACGAAGGGCTCCGCGCCGCCGGAATCACGCGACCGTTCGACGGCACCCTGGAAACCTGGTCCTACGATGCGCCGGACGACACGGCACGCGTGGCGGCGGAGATTTCAAGACGGCTGAATGAAGCGCCGCGCTGAAGGATGCCCGACGCCGCCTTCAGAGCCCGGCGGGTCTATGCTAGGGTAGGTTCCGATACGGCATGGGGTTGTTGTCCACGTGTTCAGATACACGCTTTCAATATTGGCGGTCGCGTTTCTCGCAACGATACTGATACCGGCCAACAGCCTGGCAGGTACCGGCATTCGCGACGTTACGTGGGCGGACCTCGCGCCCGGTGGAAGAGACCAACGGGAATACGTGCGCAACGCCTCGCCGCTGGCCTCGCTCGTTCTCGGTCTCAGGGGTGACGTGCCCCGCAAACCCGAGATGGCCGCCGGCCTTGACGGCAAGCTGGTACGATTATCTGGCTATATCGTTCCGCTGGAATTTTCCGACGGCGGCGTGAAGACGTTTCTGCTGGTGCCCTATGTCGGTGCCTGCATCCATGTACCGCCGCCACCCAAAAACCAGATCGTCCTGGTCACCGGTTCCAGCCCCATCAAGGCCCGCGGACTTTTCGAGGCGGTGACGGTGACGGGCACCCTGTCGATCGCCGATTCCCGGACAGAGGTGGCGGAAACCGGGTACCTGATGAACGCAAGCGACGTCTCGCCTTACCGCGAATATCGCCGCGTAAAACGTCTGCAGGGGCATCGTGACGGCGATGCCGGCCAGCAGTAACCTCCTGCCCGCCGCGGCGCGATGCCGCCGCCGGCCTTCTTTGATTGAAATCCCGGGAACGGCGGGATAAATCTAGTCCGTGGATCAGCAAACCTCCCCACCGGCCGCCCTCGATACGGATGCGCTGGCAAACACGCCCTGCGAGCACGACCCGTACGATTACGTGATCGTACCCGGTTTCGTGCGTGCCGCGGCGCTGCCGGCTATTCACGAAACCTATCCCCAAATCGACCAGCCCGGCAGCTTCCCGTACCAATCGCTGGAATACGGCGCGGCGTTTGCGTCCCTTCTCGAGGAATTGCAGGGCCCGGCGATGCGCGCGGCGATCGAGAAGGTCTTCGACATCGATCTGACCGGCCGGCCGACAACGGTGACCGTGCGCGGCCGCTGCCAGTTGAAGGACGGGCGCATCCATCAGGATTCGACCGAGAAAATCATTACCGTGCTGGTCTATATGAATCCCGAATGGGAAGAGTCCGGCGGGCGGCTGCGCGTGCTGCGCTCCGACAGCGACATAGAGGACTGCGCCGCCGAAGTTCCCCCCGCCGAAGGCACCCTGCTTGCATTCCGCCGCAGCGATACATCCCATCACGGCCACAAGCCGTTCGAAGGGCAGCGCCGGGTGTTGCAGCTCAACTGGGTGACCAGCGACAAGTTCGCCCGGCGCGAACGGCGCCGGCATGCGATCTCGGCCTTTTTCAAACGGCTGGGAAAATAGGCGCGCGTCGATGGAGATTCGCCCCCCGCACGCCCATAATGGACGCTGAAAATTCCCCCACACAATCCGGATGAAGACGCCCGCATGGCGCTGAAAATCGACACATTCGACAACCGCAGCGGCGGCAACAGCTATTACAAGGCGGTCAGCCATCCGCTTGCCGCGGAGGCCGCGGCGGGCCTGATCGCGAAGCTGCGCGCCGCCGACGGGGTCGCGATCTACGATCCGCTCGGCTATTCGGAAGGCTTTGCCGCGTTCTACCCGCTGGACGGCGTCGATCTGCGCGGCGTCTTCGTGCAGGACATCGCGAAGATCGGCGATACCGTTCTCGACAGGCGCGCCCAGCCGGTCACCGACCTGCCGGGCTTTGCCGTCGGCGCCGCGATCGACATCGTTTTCGTGATGGCGTTCGATTCCGACCGGCTGGTCGATCATGTCCGCCACCTGCTGCCCGCCAGCGCCGAGGTCGTCAGCCTGGATGCGCTGCGCCTGCCCGCGACCATGCTGAGCAACGGGAAGACCTATCTGGACCCGATGAATTTCGCGACGAATTTCGCGTTCTTCAGGGATACCGAGAAGCATCATACCCGTATCGTCACGGCCAATTACTGGGCGCGCTACGGCGCGAAAAACATCACGCTGTGGCTGCGCCTGATCGACGACGCGGGCGGCGTTCTGGCCGACTGGACCGAGGATGTCAGCAACGCGGCCCAGTCGGTGATGATCGACAGCCGGGATGTGCGGGACCGCTTCGGACTCGGCGAATTTACCGGACAGCTGTTTGTCCATGCGATCGGCGCGACCGGCCACGACGTGGTCAAGTACGCGCTCGACGTCTACGGCGCGGACGGCAACGCGCTGTCCTGCACCCATGACGCCAATGCCTGGCCTGCCGATCTCTATGGCGGGCTGCCGGCGCCGCAGGGCGGCGAGGACGTGATCCTGTGGGTCCAGAATTCCCACCCCTGTACCATCCCGGCGAAGGAAATCGGCCTGAACCTGATGGGCAGCGATACGGTGGTGCCGGTCGACCGGGAGATCGGCCCCTATGCGACGCTGGCGATCCGGGTCGGTGACGTCCTGCCGCAGGCGGCCTGGCCGCAGCAGATCGAGCTGCGCGCGGGCAAGCATTTCGTCCGCCCGCGCTACGAAATCACCACCGCCGCGCAGGACCGGCGGATGGCGCATATGAATGTGGAGCGCGTCGACCTGAAACCAGACCCCGGCATTCCCGAACTCGGCAACCTGATGGGCAAGGGCTATATCCTGCCCGCGCCGATCCTGCCGATGGATACCTGGAAATCCATCGCCCTGCCGACGCCGATGTCGACCTGCCAGACGAACCTGCCGGTCGCCCTGCTGGCGATCGACAGCGAGGGCCGCGAAGCGGGGCGTCTGGCGCTCGGCAACCTGCCCCGCGACCATGCCCGGATGGTGGACCTGAAAAGCGAAATGGCCGATGCCCTGTCGGCGATGGACGGGTTCGGCCATATGGAACTGGTCTACGACTTTGCCGAGGGCGGCGAGGCCGATGGCTGGCTGCACGCGCTGTTCCGCTACGAAAACGAGGCCACGGGCAATGCGGCGGAGACCAGCTTCGGCGCCCATATCTTCAACACCGTCCTGACCTACAGGAACGAGCCGCAATCCTATACGTCGCGCCCGCCGGGGCTGAGCACAAGATTGTTCCTGCGGCTTGCCGGCAATGTCGGCGGCGGCGAGCTGGAATCGATGTGCCACCTGATCTATCCGGCCTCCACGCCCTGGCACGCGACGTCCGAGACCGATATCGGCCTGCATGACGGGACCGGCGCGGAGGTCGCGACCACGCGGCTGGAAATCCCCTGCGGCGGATCGCGCTTCTGGCGCTATTCGGAAATGTTCGACGATGCGAGCCGCGCCAGGGCAGGCGACGGCGCCCATATCATCATCCGCGACACGACATGCCGCCTGTTCGGCTATCACGGGCTGATCCACGCAGACGGCGGATTCAGCCTCGATCACATGTTCGGGTTCTAGACGCCGTCCGTTTCGGGTTTCAGGCGCGACGGCGCCGGGCGCAGGCGAGGCCGGCAAGGCCGAAGCCGAACAAAGCCAGCATCCCGGGTTCGGGCACCTCGGTATTCGTCACCGGCGTGGACGGGGTCGGAATGTCGCCGTTGTAATAGACCTGATTGACCTGCATCGGCCCGTCCCAGCTTGCGGCCACGACCTGCCCCCAGACGACGCCCCACCCCGTGGTGATATCCGCGCTGGTGGCGAGAATGCTGCCCTGGACCCCGATATTGGAGAGGTTGAGGGTTTCGGCCTCAAGAAAATTGAACAGGATGTTTTCGCGGTTGCGCTCGAAGAAGTTGTCGAGCCCGCCCGTCATATATGCGCTGGTCCCGGTGACGTTGATCACGACTTCCGTCCCGTCGGCGACGCCATTGACCAGCACGTTCGTGGCGGCGCCGAGGTCCGCGGCATCCACCGTGAAAACCTGGCGGCCGGCGGTGCCGTTGCCGGTCAGGAACAGCTGGCTCCACTGGAATACGTTCGTGCCCGTGTCGGCGAGCGCGCCGAGCGATGCGCTGACACCCGACAGGCGCGCCTGTTCCGCGGCGAAATTCACCGGCAGGCCCGCGGCCCCCAGATTGTCAGTCAGCGTATAGCCGGCATTTGCCGTGCCCCAGCGAACGCCCGCGTCAACACCGGCCGCACTGCCGCCGACGCTGATGTTGCCGTTGTAAACCCTGCCATTACTGAAGGAGAGGTCGCCGCCGACGACAAGGGTATCTCCCCCGACAAGACCGCCCTGCAGCTTGTCGCCCACGCTGTAGCTGTTGAGCGAGACATTGCCGCCTGCATAAAGCCGGCCCTCGACATCGCTCGACGGCGCGGTGAAATCGCCGAAAGTCAGCACGTTGAAATCGCCGAGCGGCCCGGCGACCGCGCCCCGGAGGGGCATCGCGGTCGCGGTCAACGCGATCATCGCAAAAGTGCCGGCGATCAGGGAGAAACGCGTGATAAGTCTGGAACGCATTAGAAGAGGATTACCTGCTGGATGTTTTCAATATCTGACCGCTACGCCGCATTTTGAGGGCCTCGGCCTGACTACGCGATACGATGCAAGAAGCATGCCAAAGAAGCTTTTTCTATACTTTTCAGGTGGTTAGGGTTTCTCCCTCGCCGGCCCCACGCTGACTCCGTAAAGAAACTCGCACCTGTAACGTAATGCAACCGCACGACATAATCCCGCCGGGCGTCCCCGGGACGATCCGCGCGCCGGACTGCCGCGGCGCGATACATGCGACACATTGCCTTAAGGCGGCATGCGCCTTAAATATCAACGCCATGTCTTACATTCGTTTCTCCAAAGCAGCAGGAAGTCGGCATGGCTGAAAATCATCGCGTCAAAGTTCTCATCATCGGCTCCGGTCCGGCGGGCTACACGGCGGCGGTCTATACCGCCCGCGCCTCCCTCTCGCCGATGCTGGTCACCGGCATGGAACTCGGCGGCCAGATGTCGATCACGACGGATGTCGAGAACTATCCGGGCTTCGCCGACGTCATCCAGGGGCCATGGCTGATGGAACAGATGCATGCCCAGGCCGAACATGTCGGCACCAGAATGGTCAACGACCTGATTACCGACGTCGATTTCAGCTCCCGGCCGTTCGTCTGCAAGGGCGATTCCGGCGATACCTACACGGCGGATTCGGTCATCATCTCGACCGGCGCCCAGGCGCGCTGGCTGGGGCTGGAGACCGAACAGAAATTCCAGGGCTTTGGCGTCTCGGCCTGCGCGACCTGCGACGGCTTTTTCTTCCGCGGCAAGGAAGTCGCGGTTGTCGGCGGCGGCAATACCGCCGTTGAAGAGGCGCTGTATCTGACGAACCACGCGACAAAAGTCACCCTGATCCACCGCCGCGACAGCTTGCGCGCCGAAAAAATTCTCCAGGAGCGCCTGTTGAAGCACGACCGCATCGATGTGATGTGGGATTCGGCGGTCGACGAAGTCGTGGGCGACGAAAATCCGCTGGGCGTCACCGGCATCAAGGTACGGAACGTGAAAACCAACGCGGTGACCGATCTCGCCATAGACGGATTGTTTATCGCCATCGGTCACGATCCGGCAACGCAACTGTTCAAGGGCAAGGTCGACATGGACGACGAAGGCTATATCGTCACCAAGCCGGATTCGACGCGGACCAGTGTCGATGGCGTTTTCGCCGCGGGCGATGTGCAGGACAAGACCTATCGTCAGGCGGTCACGGCGGCAGGCACGGGCTGCATGGCGGCGCTGGAAGCCGAAAAATTCATTGCCGCCCTCGAGAGCGGGGCGGCACAGGCGGCAGAGTAACAGGCGGCGGGATAGAAAGTACCGGTATGGTCGCCGGATAACGCAGGACAGGGTTCGCTTCATGGATTGGGACAAGCTAAGGGTATTTCACGCGGTCGCCGAAGCAGGCAGCTTTACCCATGCGGGAGAGATTCTGAACCTGTCGCAGTCGTCGGTCAGCCGTCAGGTGTCGTCGCTCGAACAGTCGCTAAACGTGCCGCTGTTCCATCGCCATGCGCGCGGGCTGAAACTCACGGAATCCGGCGAAACGCTGTTTTCGACGGCGCGGGATGTCTTCGCCAAGGTCGCGATCGCCGAATCCCTTGTATCGGAAGCGCGCGACAAGCCGCAGGGCCCGCTGCGCATCACAACCGCGGTCGCCTTCGGGTCGATCTGGCTGACCGAGCGGCTGAAGGAATTCATCGAGCTTTATCCCGATATCCAGGTCACCCTGATCGTCAGCGAGGACGAACTCGATCTCAGCATGGGCCAGGCAGATGTCGCAATCCGCATGTCGCCGCCGACCCAGCCGGACCTGATCCGCCGCCCGCTGCTGGGGATGCGGCACCGGGTGTTCGCCTCGCCGACCTATCTGAAAGACCACGGTACGCCGAACACGCTCGAAGATCTCGATAACCACCAGATCATCGCCTATGACGATTCCTTCCATCCGCCTTACACGGAAATCAACTGGCTGATGTATGCCGGGCGCGAGGAAGGAGCGCCCGAGCGCGAGCCGGTTCTCCGGGTGAACAACATCTATGCCATGTTCCGCGCGGCGGCCAGCGGGCTCGGAATCGCGTCGCTGCCGGACTATATGGGGCAGCTTGCCCACGACCTCGTGCCCATCCTGCCGAAGCACGAAGGCCCCGCCTATGACGTGTTCCTGGTCTACCCCGAGGAACTGCGCCATTCGCAGCGGATCGTGGCCTTTCGCGACTTCCTGATCCGCAGCATCAGCACCAAACGAAAATAATTATTTTATTTCAATATGTTGCGCCTATGCACAAAACGCATAGCTGATTTTCTATTTGGGCAATTCCCATTCGGCATAAGCACGCCTATTTAGAAGGGAGTGGTAGGGCATCAATTCGATATCCTGCCAGAGCCGGGTCCGCCCGGCGAGGGTCTTCGGATCCTACGTCTCCCAGACGTGAAGCCTCCCTGTTAAACTTCCCCGGAAACCCTGGTTTCCGGGGTTTTTTTTGGACGCGCATCCGGCGCGACACGGACGGCGCCCTGAAATGCCGCGCACGAACAAGGGGCAGGCCTTTCGACCTGCCCCTTTTTATTCTGCAGTTCAGGGGTCGGAGCGCCGGATCCTAGTAGAAAATCTGCTCTTTCTTCTGGACGTCGGTGTACAGCCCGGCCACCTGTTCGGCATAGCCGTTATAGAGCTGGGTCGGCACGCGCTTGCCGGTGCCGAGCAGCTTTTCGGTCGCCTGGCTCCAGCGCGGGTGGTCGACCTCGGGGTTCACGTTGGCCCAGAAGCCGTATTCGCGGGCCTGGATCTGCTCCCAGAAGCTCTTGGGGCGCTGATCGGTAAAGGTGAAACGGACGATCGACTTGATCTGCTTGAAGCCGTATTTCCACGGCACGACGAGGCGGAGCGGCGCGCCGTTCTGTTTGGGCATCACCTTTCCATAGGCGCCGGTGCCGATCATCGACAACTCGTTCGCCGCCTCTTCGATCGTGATCCCTTCCAGATAAGGCCACGGATACCAGACCTGGCGTTGTCCCGGTGCCATGTCCTTGTCGTTGAAGGTTTCCATCACAACGTATTTCGCGCCCGACATCGGGCGGGCATAGTCGAGCAACGCTTTCATCGGAAAGCCGGTCCACGGCACGGCAATCGCCCAGGCCTCGACACAGCGGTGACGGTACAGGCGCTCTTCCAGCGGCATCGCCTTCAGCAGCGTGTCGATATCGACCTTCTGTTCCTTTTCGACCATGCCGTCGATGGTGACCGTCCAGGGCCGGGTTTCCAGCTTCTGGGCGGCCTTCCAGATGTTCTTGTGAGAGCCGAATTCGTAGAAATTGTTATAGGTGGTCGCGATCTTCTCCGGCGTGATCTCTCGGTCGAGCGTATAGGCCTCGTTGCGCTTCGCCGGATACAACCCGGCGGAGGGATCCGCCGGCGCCGCCGCGGAGGCAGTGCCCGCGCCGATCAGCGGAACCGATCCCGCCGCCAGAATGGACCCCGCCGCAATCGTCTTGCACAATTCGCGCCGGTTGAGAAAGTCGGCTTCGGGGGTGGCTTCGGACTCGGGAATTTCCCAGGTCGGTTTCGAACGTGTCAGCATTGGTCTTCTCCCGGCTTGAATATCCTGAAAGATAAGGCGGTGCCGGAAATCTCCCAATCAATTAATCGTCAGAACGCCCTGGCGAACCGTCTACCGGGGATAACCGCCCGGAATTGCTGGCAAAATACCGCTTGCGGTCACGCGCCGAAGTAGAAATCGTACGCGCCGTACAGGCTGATCGACAGCAAAACCAGCCAGACGATCACGGCGGTGCGGATGGACATCGGGCGCCCGACCTGATCGTTCGGCTTCCGCAGCAACGCCTTGAAGACGGTGATGAGCCTGTAGCCTTCGGTCATGACACGTCTCCCGGCACAAATACGATGAACAATCCATTCGGCAATATGCGCCTGCGATACAATTATTCCAAGCGGCCGTGGACATCACCGTTAAACTGTCATTATCTCGTCATATATAGAATCCGACCAGCGCCCTCCCCGGCCATCCGACTGCAGGAAACAGCACTATGTCCGAACCACGCGATCCATCGAAAAAAATGACCTGGATCGAAACAGAGCTTGAAGACATTCTCGACGAAGAACTCGAACTCGAGTTGGACGATCTCCGCTTTCGGGACCGTTTGCCGGGCATCGCGAGCGAACTGGAAGGATCGGCGCTGGACCGGCAGACCTATTTCCGGGAACTGCTGCGGCTGCAGAGCGAGCTGATAAAGCTGCAGGACTGGGTCGTCGCGAATAACTACAAGGTGGTGGTCCTGTTCGAGGGCCGCGATGCCGCCGGCAAGGGCGGCGTCATCAAACGGATATCGCACCGGATGAACCCGCGCATCTGCCGGACAGTCGCCCTGAGCGCGCCGTCGGAGCGCGAGGTCTCCCAATGGTATTTCCAGCGCTACGTGCCGCACCTTCCCGCCGCCGGGGAGATCGTCCTGTTCGACCGGTCCTGGTACAACCGCGCCGGCGTGGAGCGGGTGATGAATTTTGCGACGCCCGAACAGGTCGAAGACTTTTTCCACGATGTGCCCGAATTCGAACGCATGCTCGTCCGGTCGGGCATCAAGGTCATCAAGTACTGGTTCTCGATCTCGGACCAGGAACAGCAGCTTCGCTTCATGATGCGGATTCTCGATCCGATGAAACAGTGGAAGCTGAGCCCGATGGACCTTCAGTCCCGCATCCGCTGGGAACAGTATACCCGGGCAAAGGAGGAGATGTTCGAGCGCACGAATATCCCGGAAGCGCCCTGGTATATCGTCGAGGCGAACGACAAGAAACGCGCCCGGCTGAACTGCATGCACCACCTGTTGCGCCAGATACCCTATACGGACGTGCCGCACGAGACCGCCGTCCTGCCCGAACGGGTGTTCAACCCGAATTACGAACGGAAGACGCTGCCCGACGAACTCTACGTTCCCGAGGTGTACTGACACCGGACGCCGGTGCGATCTCTGTCTAGAGGTCCTCCACGTCAAGGTATTCCGGTACGGAGACCTGCCAGGAAAGCCGGTCCTGGATTTTCATGGCGAGGGACGAGGCGGCTTCGGGTTCGCCATGGGTTACAAACGTGTGTTTCGGCGGCGCCTCGAAATTGCCGAGCCAGTCCAGAATTTCCGCATAATCGGCATGGGCGGACAGGTTGTGCAGGACTTCGACCGCCGCCCGCACCGGCCACATTTTGCCGTGAATCTTTATTTCATTGTCGCCGTGGACCAGCCGCGCGCCGCGCGTCCCCGCCGCCTGATAACCGGTAAAGACGATCGCGTTTTTCGGATCGCCGATGAAGCGCTTCAGATGGTGAAGCACGCGCCCGCCGGTCGCCATGCCGCTGGCTGAAATAATGACCGAGGGCAGCCCGTTTGCGTGATCCAGCGCCTTCGACTCATCGACCGTCCGCGAATAGGTGGCGGCATGGCAGACCTCCGCGCACAGTTTCTTCGCGAGGCGATGATCCGTCCTGTGGCGTTGCAGCAGCTCTGTCACGTTGATCGCCATCGGGCTGTCGAGATACACCGGCACGTCCTGGATCGCCCGGGCCTTTCTCAGTTCGTACAGGTAATAGAGGATCGACTGGGTCCGCCCGACCGCGAAGGCCGGAATCACCACCGTGCCGCCGCGCGCCGCTGTGTTCCGGATGATGCCGCCAAGCCGCTGGAACGGATCTTCGTCCTCATGCAACCGGTCGCCATAGGTGGATTCGATCACCAGGTAATCGGCTTCGCGGATCGATACCGGCGGCTTCATCACCGGATCATGCGGCCGCCCGAGATCGCCGGAAAAGACGATGGATTTCGTGCCATCGGATATCGTGACGAAAGACGAGCCGAGAATATGGCCGGAGGGCCGCAGCGTGAATGTCAGCCCGCCCGGCAGATCGTGCGGTACATCGAAATCGACGACGGTAAACCGGTCCAGGGACTCGCGGGCATCCTGCTGGGTATAGAGCGGCAGGGCCGGCTTGTGTTTTGAATAGGCATAGCGGTTCGCGCGTTCGGCATCCACCTCGTGCAGGTAGCCCGAATCCGGCAGCAGGATCGAACACAGATCGAACGTCGCCTCCGAACAATAGATCGGACCCTTGAAGCCGTTTCTGACCAGAAGCGGCACATAGCCGCTGTGATCGATATGGGCATGGGTCAGGACGAGCGCATCTATCGCACGGGGCGCCACGGGCAGCGGCGCCCAGTTCCGCAGGCGCAGTTCCTTCAATCCCTGAAACAGCCCGCAATCGATCAGGGTTTTGCCGTCCCCGTTCTCCAGCAGGTATTTCGATCCGGTGACGGTGCCGGTCGCGCCGAGGAATTGCAGTCGCACGGTTGGATATCCTTCTCTGACGGGGCAGACGACGGGGTCGCATGCCGGTCAGATTAAAACACCTGCCGCATCGTCGATATGATCGAAGTCAATATGACCGCAGTCTATACGATCGACGTCGATCCGCGCGGGAAACTCAGCTCAGCTCAGCGCGGCGCAGGCCCGCTGGATCCGCTCGCACGCATCGGTCAGCGCCTCGGTGGACGTGGCGTAGGAGATCCGGAAATACGGCTCCAGCCCGAACGCGACACCGGGGACGACCGCCACGCCTTCGCTTTCCAGCAGGTAGGTGCAGAAATCGGAATCGTTGGCGATCTTGGTGCCGTCGGGCGCGGTCTTGCCGATGGTGCCGGCGCAGGACGGGTAGACGTAGAACGCGCCCTCGGGCTTCAGGCAGGTGATGCCGGCGGCCTGGTTCAGCATCGACACCACCAGATCGCGGCGTTCGCGGAACATCTCGTTATGGGGTGCGATGAAATCCTGCGGGCCGTTCAGCGCCTCGACCGAGGCTGCCTGGCTGATCGACGAGGTGTGCGTCGAGGACTGCGACTGGACGACCACCATCGCCTTGATCAGTTCGACCGGACCCGCGCCGTAGCCGAGCCGCCAGCCGGTCATCGAATAGGCCTTGGAGACGCCGTTCAGCGTGATCGTGCGGTCCATCAGGCCGGGTTCGACCTCGGCCGGGGTCGAGAATTCGAAATCGTCATAGATGACGTGTTCGTACATGTCGTCGGTCATCACCCAGACATGGGGATGGCGCATCAGCACGTCGGTCAGGCCCTTGAGCTCCGCCCGGGTATAGGCCGCGCCGGTCGGGTTGCTGGGCGAGTTCAGCAGCACCCATTTGGTCTTCGGCGTGATCGCCGCCTCGAGGTCTTCGGGCGTGATCTTGAAGCCGTTGGCCTCGACGCCGGCGACGAAAACCGGCGTGCCTTCGGCCAGCAGCACCATGTCCGGATAGGACACCCAGTAGGGCGCCGGGATAATCACCTCGTCGCCCGGATCGAGGGTCGCCATGAAGGCGTTATAGATGACCTGCTTGCCGCCGCAGCTGACGATCACCTGCTCCGGCGTGTAGTCGAGATTGTTGTCCCGCTTGAACTTGTCGCAGATCGCCTGGCGCAGTTTCAGCGTGCCGGGGATGGGCGTGTATTTCGTCTCGCCCGCGTCGATCGCGGCCTTTGCCGCCGCCTTGATGTTGTCCGGGGTATCGAAATCCGGCTCGCCGGCGCCGAGGCCGATGATATCGCGGCCGGCGGCCTTGAGCTCGGCGACTTTGCCGGTCAGGACGTTGGTGGGAGACGGTTTGATCCGAGAGAGACGCTGGGCGACGAGAGCCATTACCTGAACTGCCTTTTCCGATTTGATCGACGGGTTTCGTGCGGGCGCAAACTACGCCCGTGCCGGGATACAGGCAACAGGGTACCGCCCCTTGCCGCCACAAAATCGCCGCGATTAATCACGGTATCGCCGCAATTGGACGCGATTTGCCCTCTCCCGGCCCCAATGCCGGTGTTTCCTGTCGCCATCGCCCCTTCACGAAGGAAACAACAATATGTCAGCCCGCGTTCTTCCCGCCCTCCGGCGGCTTCTCCCGGTTTTTCTGATTGTCCTGCCCGTCGCCGCCCCGGCAGCGGCAGACGAGCCCCGCACCCCGCCGCTGATGACCGTCGGCGACGTGCAGCGCGGCCAGTTGCTGTTTCACAGCACCCGGCCCGGCGAATACGCGCCGGCGCCGCTGGTCGCCACCGAGGTCGAAATCGATGTCAGCGGCATCGTCGTCCGCACGATGGTGAAGCAGTATTTCGTCAATCCGACCGGGGACTGGCTCGAGGGGCGCTACGTGTTTCCCCTGCCGGAGAATAGCGCCGTCAGCCGGATGAAGCTGGTGGTCGGCGACCGCGTGATCGAGGCGAAAATCGCCGAGCGCGAGACCGCGCGCAAAGCCTATGAGGCCGCCAGACGCGACGGCCGGCGGGCGGCGCTGGTCGAACAGCACCGGCCCAATATCTTTTCGAACAATGTCGCCAATATTCCGCCGGGGGGCCGGATCGCTGTGCAGCTGCACTACAGCCAGCGGCTCGATGTCGATCGCGGCAGGTTCAGCCTCCGCTTTCCGATGGTCGTCGCGCCGCGTTTCGACCCCGATGCCGGACCGGTCAGAATGGTCCGCCAGCCCGTGATCGAGAACGGCGACGGGATACCGGCGGGCCTGCGCGACGCCCTGCCGGAAATACGGATACCCGTGAAAGACCCCGCCTCGTCGCCGCCCGGCAACCCGGTCACCCTGACCGTCAACCTGGACGCGGGCATGGCGCTCGACAGCATCGCCAGCACCAGTCACAAAATCGGGATTGAGGATGTGGGAACCGGCCGGCGGCGGATCACGCTGGACAGCAAAACGGTCCCCGCCGACCGCGACTTCACCCTCGACTGGGCACCCAAGCTGGGCGAAGCGCCGCTGGTCGCCGCGTTCCGCGAACGCATCGGCGACGATGTGTTCGTGACCGCGCTGGTGATGCCGCCGGCGCCGCGACAGTCCGTCGAAATCAACCGGCCGCGCGACGTGGTTTTCATCCTCGACCGGTCGGGCTCCATGGGTGGCGTGTCGATCCGTGCGGCGCGCGCGGCGCTCAACGCCGCGGTCGACCGGCTTGCGGCGCAGGACCGGTTCAACCTGATCCGGTTTTCCAACGACACCGACACCCTGTTCGACCGCGTCCTGCCGGCAAGCGAGAGCAACCGGCAGTCCGCCAGGCTGTTTCTGCGGGACACGAACGCGGAAGGCGGCACCGTGATGCGCCCTGCCCTGCACGCCGCGCTGAAGGGAGATGCGGCGGAAGGCCGCCTCAAACAGGTGGTGTTCGTCACCGACGGCGCGGTCGCCAACGAGGCGGAGCTGTTCAGCGATATCCACCGGCGGCTGGGCGATGCGCGGTTGTTCACGGTCGGTATCGGGTCGGCGCCGAACAGCTATTTCATGCGCAAGGCGGCGGAAGCGGGCCGCGGCGCGTTCGTCTATATCCCGGATATCCATCAGGTCGGGACCCGCATGACGACGCTGTTCGACAAGCTCGAACGCCCGGCCCTGACGGATGTCTCCGCCGGATGGCGCGGCGCCGGCGACGCCACCGTCGCGGCCGAAACTTTCCCCGCGCGACTCCCCGATCTCTATTTCGGGGAACCGATCCTGCTGGTCAGCCGCCTGCCCGCGGCCGCCCTGGAGGCGGATACGGCCCTGATGCTGGGCGCCGGCGACTGGAAAACGTCGCTGAAGCTGAAGGATATCCGCGCCGCGGCCGGTATCTCCACCCTCTGGGCCCGCGCCAGGGTCGCGGCGCTGACCGACAGCCTGCGCGAAGGCACGCCGCCGGACGCCGTGAAGGCCGAGATCACCCGGATCGGCCTGACCCACAGCCTGGTGACCCGCTATACCAGCCTGCTTGCCACCGAACAGGCGGCAAGCCGCCCGGCGGAAGCACCGCTGAATTCGGGCGACGTGCCCCTGAACCTGCCCCATGGCTGGCGGTTCGACACGACCATGGGCAAGCAGTTGCTCAAACGCGCCGCGGCCCCACCCAAAGCCACGCCCGCCGCCGGGCCGGGCCAGCGGACCGGCGAAAAAGCACGGTTCGAACTTGCAACCACATCCGTCACCCTGCCGCAGGGAGCAACGCCGTTCTTCCTGCATCTCGCCATCGGGTTCGGGTTGCTGGTCATCGCGGGGATGGTGCTGGTGGTCGCCCTCCCCCGCCCCGGGCGCGCCGCATGAGGCGCGCCCCGTCCCGGCGGCAGGCCCTCGCTGCCGCCGGGACCCTTCTTGTCATGGCCGGGCTCTGGCAAATGGGGTGCGCCCTGTTCATCCCGGCCAAGGCGGCCGTCGCGCAGGCACTCCTGCACCGCGCCTGGGACCGCACCCTGGCGGGCGAAGAGCAAGCAAAGCCCTGGCTCTGGGCGGATACCTGGCCGGTGGCCCGGCTTCGCATGCCGGGCGTGGGGGCAGACCTGATCGTGCTGGCGGGGGCCAGCGGTCAGGCGCTGGCCTTCGGGCCCGGTCACGTCACCGGCACCGCCGCGCCCGGACGCCCCGGTCTCAGCATGATCGGCGGCCACCGGGACACGCATCTGAAGGTCCTGGCCGGTCTCAAACCCGGCAGCCGGGTCGACATCCAGCGCCCGGACGGAAAAACCCTGACATACCGCGTGGATGCCACATCCATCGCCGATGCCCGCCATCCCTGGGCCGCCCCGGCGGACGCCGACGCGCTCGTGCTGGTGACGTGCTATCCGTTCGATGCGCTGATTCCCGGCGGCCCGCTGCGCTATCTGGTGCATGCTGTGCCGGTGGCGGGGTGAGCATTCGTCGTGACTTGATCGCGCCGGATCGGCGCCCTGCAACCAGTGTCACCCCGGCCCCGTGCCGGGGTCCAGACGCGCGGGCGCCGGTCTCAGGCGAAAGACCGGGTCCCGGCACAAGGCCGGGATGACAGGTTTCTTCGGCAGTAAATCGCGGCGGCGAAGGAGAAACACCAACCCCAACTGGAATTCCGCCCCCGACCGCGCCATATTGGTCGCATGAACACCGTCCTCACCGACCGCCCGCGCCTGCCGACGCCGGATGACAGCATTCCGTTCCGGATCGTGTCGGATTACACGCCCGCGGGCGACCAGCCGCAGGCCATCGCGGAGCTGCTGGAAGGGATACGGGCGAACGAGAAGGACCAGGTGCTGCTGGGCGTCACCGGGTCGGGCAAGACCTTCACGATGGCCCATGTCATTCAGGAACTGGGCCGCCCGACGCTGGTGCTGGCGCCGAACAAGACCCTCGCGGCGCAGCTTTACGGCGAGATGAAATCGTTCTTTCCGCATAACGCGGTCGAATATTTCGTGTCCTATTACGATTATTACCAGCCGGAAGCCTATGTCGCGCGCTCCGACACGTTCATCGAGAAGGACGCATCGATCAACGAACAGATCGACCGGATGCGCCATGCCGCCACCCGCGCGCTGATGGAGCGCCGCGACGTGATCCTGGTCGCCAGTGTGTCCTGCATCTACGGCATCGGCAGCCTTGAATCCTACCAGTCGATGACGATCCCGCTCAAAGTCGGCCAGAACACCGAAATATCGGACCTGTTGCAGAAATTCGTCGCCCTGCAATACCGCCGCAACGACCAGAACTTTATCCGCGGGACGTTCCGGGTGCGTGGCGACTCGGTCGAAATTTTCCCCGCCCATTACGAGGACCGCGCCTGGCGGCTGTCCTTCTTCGGCGACGAGATCGAGGAAATCCACGAATTCGATCCGCTCACCGGCGAACGCACCGGCAAGCTCGATCAGATCACGATCTACGCGAATTCGCATTACGTCACGCCGCGCCCGACCGTGCAGCAGGCGATCGGCCAGATAAAGGCGGAACTGAAAGAGCGCCTCGCCTGGTTCGAGGCGAACAACAAGCTGCTGGAGGCCCAGCGCCTGGAACAGCGCGCCATGTTCGACATCGAGATGCTGGAAACCACCGGCCATTGTTCGGGCATCGAGAACTATTCGCGCTATCTCACCGGGCGCGGCGCGGGCGAGCCGCCGCCGACCCTGTTCGAATACATCCCCGATGACGCATTGCTGATCGTCGATGAATCCCACGTGACCATCCCGCAGATCGGCGGCATGTTCAAAGGCGACTTCAACCGCAAATCCACACTTGCCGAGTTCGGCTTCCGCCTGCCGTCCTGCATCGATAACCGCCCCCTAAAATTCGAGGAATGGGAGGCCATGCGCCCGCAGACGGTGCATGTATCGGCGACCCCCGGCCCGTGGGAGATGGAGCGCACCGGCGGCGTGTTTGTCGAACAGATCATCCGCCCGACCGGGCTGATCGATCCGGTCTGCATCATCCGGCCGGTCGCCAACCAGGTCGACGACCTGCTGAACGAGGCCCGCGACTGCGCGGCGAAGAACCAGCGCGTGCTGGTGACCACGCTGACCAAGCGCATGGCGGAGGACCTTACAGAATACATGCAGGAGGCCGGCATCCGCGTGCGCTACCTGCATTCGGATATCGACACGCTGGAACGCATCGAGATCATCCGCGACCTGCGGCTCGGCGCGTTCGACGTGCTGATCGGCATCAACCTGCTGCGCGAGGGTCTCGATATCCCCGAATGCGCGCTGGTCGCCATCCTCGACGCCGACAAGGAAGGCTTCCTGCGGTCCAGAACATCGCTGGTGCAGACCATCGGCCGGGCGGCCCGCAATGTTGACGGCCGTGTGATCCTGTATGCCGACAAGATGACCGATTCCCTGCAATACGCGCTGGACGAAACCAACCGGCGGCGCGAAAAACAGCAGGCCTTTAACATCGCCAACGGCATCACGCCGGAAAGCGTGCGCAAGGATATCGGCGATATCCTGGAAAGCGTGTATTCGCAGGATTCGTTCACGGTCGAGACCGGCGACGACGAAAACCCGCACCTCGTCGGCCACAACCTGAAGGCCTACCTGAAAGACCTGGACGAGCGCATGCGCGAAGCCGCCGCGAACCTGGAATTCGAGGAAGCGGCCCGCCTGCGCGACGAACTGCACCGGCTGGAACACATGGAAATCGGCGTGCCGTCGGGGCCGAGACGGCTCCAGGCCCGCATCGATTCCGCCAAGCGCACCGGGCGCAACCGGAAACCGGGGAAAACGAACAAGACCGGCAAGGCGCGCAAGCGCTAGGACGGCTCTGATCAACCACCCGTCGCCTGCCGACATGGACCCCCGGGACAAGCCCGGGGGAATAGATTGGGAGGGGACCGCATATCCAAAGATTTACTCCCCCGCCCTTGTGGCGGGGGTCCATTCCGGCAACCGGGCGCCAGCCTGTGTGAGAAACCTGCCTCCCTTCAGTTGTTCAAACCGTCATACAAATCGGCCCAATCCGGGTTGTCGCGCTCGATCAGATTGATCTTCCAGTCGCGCGGCCACTTTTTAAGCGATCTTTCGCGCTGTTGTGCGAGACGCGGATCGTCGAAGGCTTCGAAATACACCAGGCGCTTGACGTCGTACTTTTTCGTAAATCCGGGGATTGCGCCCTCCCGGTGCTCATAGACGCGGCGGGCCGGGTCGGAGGTATATCCGATATATAGAGTGCCGAGTTTTTCACTTGCGAGAATGTAGACGAAGAATTTTTCTTCCATGTCGCTTTTCCCCGTGCCGACCCATGAACCCCGGGGCAGGCCGGGGGCATAAGTATTTGATTCTACTTCTCTCTGCCCCTTTCCTCTCCGTCCTTCGGCGTCATCACCGGCAGGATAACGTCGGACAGCAGCGCGTAATCGTCGGCGCGGTGATCCCGGATGATTTCGCGAATCCGGTCGTCCGGCGTGCCGAAACCGCGCAGGACGGATTCGCCGAGATGCAGGCTGAGTTCGTAGGTTTCGTGGACGATGCCGCTGGCGCCGGCCCTGCTCAGGCGGCGTTTATGGGCGTTGTCGCGGGCGCGCACGTAGATGGTCAGCTTCGGGAACCGCTGGTGCAGCAGGTTGACCACGCGTTCCGCGGCCGTCGCGTTATCGAGGATGATCACGGCCGCGCGGGCGCGGTCTGCGCCGAGCGCCTCGAGCACGTCGACCCGGCTGGCATCGCCGTAATGGACCGACAGGCCCTGTGCCCGCGCTTCGGCGACGCGGGTCGGTTCGAATTCCACCGCGGCGTAGGGAATGCCCGCCGCGGTCAGGGTTTTCACCACCGACTGGCCGACCCGGCCGAACCCGGCGATGATCACATGATCTTTGAGATCGGCGCTTTCGGCCCGCATGTCTTCCTGCCTTTCGGCGAACTGCGCTTCCAGCCGCTTGTTCAGCCGGTTGCCGAGCCAGGCAAGCCCCGGGGTCAACGCCATGCTGAGCGCGATAACGGCGCCCAGGATAGTCGCTTCCCGCGCTTCCAGCAGGCCGAACCCGCCGGCCAGGGCAAACAGCACGAAACCGAATTCCCCTGCCTGACTGAGCACCATCGCCGTGTTCAGGCTCATCGCGATGGAAACGCCGCTGATCCGGCAAAGGACCATCGTGATCAGGGTCTTTAGAACAATCAGCCCGGCGAGCAGGCCGAGCACGAGCAGGGTATTCTCGATAATAATGCCGAGATCGAGGCTGATGCCGACCGTCATGAAAAACAGCCCGAGCAACAGTCCCCGGAACGGCTGGATATCGGCGACGACCTGGTGACGGTATTCGGTTTCGGCCAGAAGCAGGCCCGCGAGGAATCCGCCGATCGCCAGCGACAGCCCGAACGTGCCGGTCAGCCAGGCCATGCCCAGCAGCACGGCGAGGGTCACCGCGGCGAACAGTTCCGACGAACGGCCGACGGCCACGGCCCTGAACAACGGACGCACCACGAAGCGGCCGAATACGGCGACGCCCGCCAGCAGCAGCAGCGCCTTGCCGAGCGTCCAGAGCAGCGCGGTCACCGTGTCGTCCCCCTGCCCGGCAAAGGCCGGCACGAGGGCGAGCAGCGGCACCACGGCGAGGTCCTGCAGGAGCAGGATCGCGAAGGTCAGGCGGCCGCGGCGCGATGCCAGTTCGCCGCGCTCCGACAGCAGCTGCAGGACCACGGCGGTCGATGACAGCGCAAGACCGCCGCCGATGATCACCGCGGTCGGCAGCGTGAACCCGACCGACCAGGCAATGGACGCGATAACGACCGAGGTGACGACGACCTGCGCGGTGCCGACACCGAATATCTGGTTCCGGATTACTTTGAGCCGGTCGACGCTCAGTTCGAGGCCGATCGTGAACAGCAGGAACACGACGCCCAGTTCGGCGATATTGTGAACCTGCTTGGAGCCCGAAATCAGGCCGAGTATGCCGGGACCGATCATCACCCCGGCCACCAGATATCCCAGCACCAGGCTGGATCTCAGGCGCTGGAAAACAGGCGCGACCACCACTGCCGCGATCAGGAAGATAAGCGTTTCGCTCAGGAAGGAGGCATCATGCATGGGCGATTGCCCCCGTGGGCGTCGGCTTAATTCTCGTCATACCGGGAAATTACAGTGTCTGGTTGCAGGGTCTATGGAAAATTAACCATGTTGTGCCCATATGTGTTCTATTCGCATTGTTTCCGGGCAGACGGTCGTGATTGATGGTCCGTTCGGTACCGTGTTACCAAGCCTTTCTGTAAACCGTCGCCCTTTGAATTATCTGCGCATTATATCCCGCTGAATGACCTACATCCTGATCACTGCCGGTTTTGCCCTCCTGCTTCTTGGCGGCGAGTTCGTCGTGCGCGGCTCCGTGGCAATGGCGACGCGGCTGGGCGTCTCGCCGCTGATCGTCGGGCTGACGGTTGTCGGGTTCGGGACCTCCCTGCCGGAGATGGTCGTCAGTGTGAACGCCGCCCTGGTGGGAGCCCCGGGCCTTGCCGTCGGCAACGTGGTCGGCAGCAATATCGCCAATATCCTGCTGATCCTCGGCGTTGCCGCCATAATTGCGCCGATTGCCGTGCATCCGGGCGCGGTGAAGCGCGACCTTCTCGGCATGTCTGCAGCGACCCTTGTCTATGTCGCTTTGGGCATGTCCGGCCAGATTGTCTTCTGGCAGGGCGTGCTGATGCTGGTCGCGTTGATGGCTTATATCGGTTTCACCGTCTGGCACGATAACAAGAGCAACGACGAAGCTGCGGCCCTGCACCGCGAAGAAGCCGCCGAGATCGGCGATCTTCCATTGCGTACCGTTGCCATCGCGGCCCTCATCATCGGCGGCCTGATCGCCGTTGTGGTAGGGGCCGAATGGCTGGTCACCGGGGCGACGACCCTCGCGACCGAATTCGGCGTTCCCGAAGAGGTCATCGGCCTGACCGTGGTCGCCCTCGGGACATCCCTGCCGGAGCTTGCGACGTCAATGGTCGCCGCCTATCGGGGGCATTCCGATGTCTGTGTCGGGAACGTGCTCGGCAGCAACCTGTTCAACCTGTTCGGCATCACCGGCGTCACCGCGCTTTTCGCACCGCTGCCGTTTTCCGACGGCATCATCGGTTTCGATCTGTGGGTCCTGCTGGGGGCAACCGCAATAATAATTCCCTTCATGCTCACCGGCCGGCGGATCAGCCGCCCGGAAGGGACGATCCTGCTGATCCTGTACGTCTGCTTCATCGCCAGCCAGTTCGTCGGTATGAGCGGCATGTCGAAATAGTGCCGGTTCGGCGTCCGGAAGTCCCGGGGTCGCAGAATCCCGTCGGCAACGCCTTGAACGGATGGGCGACATACCGCATCTTCATGACATGACCGGAACATCAAAAGGACACGCGCTGGTCACCGGTGCGGCGAAACGCATTGGCCGCGCAATCGCGATCGCGCTCGCGGAGGACGGCTGGACCGTCGGGATTCATCACCGCAGCTCCGCGGCGGAGGCGGATGCGTTGTGCAGGGACCTTACCGGGGCCGGAAGAAGCGCATATGTGGTCGCCGCCGACCTTGACGACGATTCCGATATCGACCGCCTGACCGCAGAAGCGGTCTCCGCCGCCGGGCCGATCACATGCCTCGTCAACAATGCCTCCGTCTTCGAACATGACAGCCTGGAGACGCTTTCCCGCGACTCGTGGGACACCCACATGAACGTCAACCTGTGGGCACCTATCCGGCTGGCCCAGGCACTTGCGGCGGGCCTACCCGACGGCGAGACGGGAAATATCGTCAATATCGCCGATCAGCGGGTGGTCAATATACCGCCCGGATTCCTGTCCTATACCATCAGCAAGGCCGGCATGTGGGCGATGACGCAGAACCTCGCGCTGGCGCTGGCGCCGCGTGTCCGTGTGAACGCCATCGGGCCCGGCCCGACCCTGCCGAGCCCGCGCCAGAGCCAGGAGCAGTTCGACAGGCAGGCCGCGCGCGTCCCGCTGGGCCATGGTGCCGGTGCCGGGGAGATCGCCGATGGCGTCCGCTACATTCTTTCCGCGTCTTCTTTGACCGGCCAGATGATCGCGCTGGACGGCGGGCAGCACCTCGGATGGGAATTCCCGGAACCCGGCGCACCGCCGGTAACCGAATGACAACGACGCGGCCGGAACCCCTTCCGGTCCGAAACGACGAAAAGGCGATGATATGACGGCCGACCCTGTGAAAGCCCGCCCCCTGGACATGCTGCACGCGCCGGATGCGCCTGCATCGTCGCGCCCGACCCGCCGTGTCTTCGTCAACGACCTGGTCCTCGACTGCCTTATCGGCGTGTACCGCCATGAACGCGATGGCGCCCAGCGGGTGCGGATCAATCTAGACCTCACGGTGTCCGAAGCGCCGGCACCCATCGACGACAAACTGTCCAACGTACTGTGCTACGAAGAAGTGATTATCAAGGTGCGGAACCTCGCCACCGCGGGACACGTAAACCTGGTCGAAACCCTGGCGGAGCGCATTGCCGAAATGTGCCTGGCGGAACCGGATGTGAAAATTGCCAAAGTCCGCGTCGAGAAACTCGATGTATTCGCGGACGCCGCCAGCGTCGGCGTTGAAATAGAACGCTCGAACTGACTGTCTGACCAGTATACCCCTCGCTAATCGGGATCAGGACAGCTGGAACCGGACAAGGAACCGGGATGTTTGTGCACAAGAAACGACGATCATTCGGGTTAATATTTTATTCATAAATAATTAATCTTATATTCATGCGAATTACTATTGATAACAGAAATATATCATATTTTACAATAACTTATGAGATCGCTGCCATTACGCCCCTGAGCACATCCACAAGATTTGTCAATTGGGTCGGGGCTTAATATGTTGTCTTTATAGACAGGCTTATCCACAGAATCAGTGGATAAGCAGCGCTTTCGAATCGGTAACGGGAATATCCGGCCCAACCGTGCCGTACTATCCTGTGCGGGTCCCGACAAAGATGCATCTGAAATGGCCGACGATATAAAGAGCGCCCCGACGGACGATCGCGAAGCACTGAAAGGTGCCGCGCTGATCGCGTCGCGCCTCAAGACTCTCCCGACCGGGCCCGGTGTCTACCGGATGACGGACGGTGCGGGAAAACCGCTTTATGTCGGCAAGGCGAAAAACCTGCGCAACCGGGTGACGTCCTATGCCCGCGGGCACGGCCAGCCGGAGCGCATCCGCCTTATGGTAGCCCAGACCGCCGATCTCGAGATCGTCAGCACCCATACCGAAGTCGAAGCGCTGCTGCTCGAGAGCAACCTGATCAAGCAGCTGAAGCCGCGCTACAATATTCTGCTGCGCGACGACAAATCCTACCCCTATATCCTGCTGCGTACCGACACGGAGTGGGTCCAGCTGATCAAGCATCGCGGCGCCCGCAACAAGGGCGGCGAGTATTTCGGCCCCTTCGCCTCCGCCGGGGCGGTCAACCGCACCCTCAACACGCTCCAGAAGGTTTTTCCGCTGCGCAGCTGTTCGGACAGCGTGTTCAACGGCCGGACACGGCCCTGCCTGCAGTACCAGATCAAGCGCTGCACGGCGCCCTGCGTCGACCTGATCTCGCAGGAAGACTATGCCGAGATCGTCGATCAGGCGAAGGCTTTCATGCGGGGACGCAGCCGCGACGTTCAGGAATCGATGTCGCGCAAGATGGAAGAAGCCAGCGAGGCGCTCGACTACGAAGCCGCCGCCATCCACCGCGACCGGATCCGCGCCCTCACCCAGATACAGGCCCATCAGGACATCCATGTGGGCAGCATCGGCGAGGCCGATATCATCGCCGCCCATCAGGATGGCGGCGCGACCTGTGTCCAGGTTTTCTTTTACCGCGCCGGACAGAATTACGGCACGCGCACGTTTTTCCCCAACCATGCCCGCTCCATCGCCGCCGACGAGGTGCTCGAAGCGTTTATCGGGCAATTCTATTCGGACAAGAAACCGCCGAAACTCCTGCTGGTTAGCCATGCCCTGCCCAACCAGGAACTGGTCCGTCAGGCGTTGTCGATCCGGGCCGACCGCAAGGTCGAGATCTCGAAGCCCCAGCGCGGCAGCCGCAAGAGCCTGTTAGACAGTGCCGCGCGCAATGCGGCGGATGCGCTCGCCCGGCGGCTGTCGGAAAGTGCGACACAGCGCAAACTTCTGGAGGGCGTCGCCGCCCTGTTCGATCTCGACGCGCCGCCGAAGCGGATCGAGGTATACGACAACAGCCATATTTCAGGCACCAATGCGCTCGGCGCCATGATCGTATCGGGCGAGGACGGGTTCGAGAAAAGCGCCTACCGGAAATTCAACATCAAAAACCCCGATATCGAGCCGGGCGACGATTACGCGATGATGCGCGAAGTACTGACGCGGCGATTCGCCCGCGCCCTGAAGGAAGACCCGGACCGCGAAAAAGGCACATGGCCCGACCTGGTGCTGATCGACGGCGGGCCCGGTCAGCTCTCGGTGGTCATGGAGGTGCTGGACGAGCTCGGCATCGCGGATCAGCCGCTGGTCGCCATAGCCAAGGGGCCGGACCGCAACGCGGGGCGCGAGCGGTTCCACGTGCCGGGACGCGCGCCGTTTTCGCTGCCGCTGCAGGACCCGGTCCTGTATTTCATGCAGCGGCTGCGCGACGAGGCCCACCGTTTCGCCATCGGCGGCCACCGCAACCGGCGATCGGGCCAGATCAGCAAGTCGGCGATCGACGAGGTGCCGGGTATCGGCGCAAAGCGCAAACGCGCCCTTCTGAACCATTTCGGGTCCGCCGTCAGCATCGGACGCGCCGGTCTCGCCGATCTCGAAGCGGTCGACGGAATCAGCAAAACAGTCGCAAAAAGAATTTATGATCACTTCCACGCCGAAGAGTAAACTTCGCCCGACCCAGCCGGGGCAGACCGGATTCCGGCGCTCGCCGGAGCTGCCGGAGCCGCCGGAATCGTCTGACCGAAACGGAGCGATATGCACCTGACACTGCCCAATATCCTGACACTGTCGCGTGTCGCCATGATCCCGGTATTCGTTGCGCTGTTCTTTCTCGAAAGCGCCACGGGCCAGTGGATTGCCTGCGGGGTGTTCGCGCTCGCCGCGATTACCGATTTCTTCGACGGCTATATCGCGCGCCGCCGGGGCCAGCTCTCGGCTTTCGGCAGCTTTCTCGATCCTGTCGCCGACAAGCTGCTGGTCGCATCCGCCCTGCTGATGATGGTCGGGTTCGGGCAGATTTCCGACCTCGTGATCATCCCGGCGGTGATCATCCTGTGCCGGGAAATCATGGTCTCGGGCCTGCGCGAATACCTGGCGGGCCTGTCGATCGGCCTGCCGGTCAGCCGGCTCGCCAAATGGAAGACGACGATACAGATGGTCGCCATCGGGGTCCTGATCGTCGGCAACGCGGCGCATCCCGCGATTCCCGAAATCGTGCCGGTGCGATTCATCGGCGAGGCGGGACTGTGGATCGCCGCGATCATCACGATTATCACCGGCTACGACTACCTGCGGGCGGGGCTGCGCCATATGGACCCGCCATCGGCGGCAGGATCATGACGTCTCCCGCCGCCACGTCCCCGCGCCGGCCGCCCGCCGTGATCGGCATCACCGGATGGAGCGGCAGCGGCAAGACCGCGCTGATCGTCCGGCTGATCCCCGAGCTTGCCGCTCGCGGCTACCGGGTCGCGACCGTCAAGCACGCCCACCATGCGTTCGACATCGACACGCCGGGCAAGGATTCGTTCGAGCACCGCGCCGCAGGAGCGGCAGAAGTCATCGTCTCGTCGGCGAAGCGCTGGGCGATCATGCACGAGAACCGCGGCGAGGCGGAGCCCGCACTCGACGACCTGCTCGCGCGGCTGTCCCCCGTCGATATCGTTCTCGTCGAGGGCTTCAAGAACGAGGCCCATACCAAGATAGAGGTTCATCGCCCGGCGACGGGCAGCGACCTGATCTGCGCGACGAAACCGTCCATCGTCGCCGTTGCTGCCGACGACGCGCTCGCAGATGGGCCGCCGCGGCCCGATATCGCCGTGCTCGACCTCAACGACACCGCGGCAATCGCGGATTTCCTGATCGGTCATTCCGGACTTGCCGATCGTATGGACGAGGCCGTCTGACATGGCGCAGCTGTCCGACGACTGCTTTGCCTTCGGTGGCGAACTGATGCGCACCGACGAAGCGCTGGCATTGCTGACCGCACGGCTGCAGATCGTGGTCGACCGGGAGAGATGCGCGCTGCGCGATGCCGGCGGGCGCATCCTGGCGGAAGACATTACCTCGGCGCGCGCCGTGCCGCCCCATGACAACGCGGCGGTAGACGGCTACGCGGTGCGCTTCGAAGACCTGGCCGCGGGCGAAGAAACACGGCTGGCACTCGCGGGGCGCATTGCGGCGGGCGACGTCGCAACGCGGCCGGTCGGCCCGGGCGAGGCAATGCGCATCTTTACCGGCGCGGCGATGCCGGCCGGCGGCGACACGGTCCTGATGCAGGAAGACTGCCGCGAGGAAGACGGCCATGTCGTCATTCCGCCCGGCATCAAACAGGGCGCCAACCGGCGTTTCGCCGGCGAGGACATCGCCGTCGGCGACATTATCCTGAAGGCCGGCACGAAACTCCGCCCGCAGGAAATCGGTCTTGCCGCCTCGATCGGTATCGAGAGCCTGCCGGTTTACAAACCGGTGCGCGTCGCCCTGTTTTCGACGGGCGACGAGGTTCGGGACGCCGGCGACGACCTGCCGCCCGGCTGCATTTACGACGCCAACCGCTATTCCGTCGCCGCCGCGCTGGAAAGGCTGGGCTGCATCGTGGACGATCTCGGCATTCTCCCCGATTCCTATGACGTGATCCGCGATACGCTCTCGGTCGCCGCGGACGACCATGACCTGATCATGACATCGGGCGGGGTCTCCACGGGCGAGGAAGACCACGTCCGCGCCGCGGTGGATGCGCTGGGCAAAATGCATTTCTGGCGTCTCGCCATCCGGCCGGGACGCCCGCTGGCGCTCGGCCAGATCGGCAAGGTGCCGTTTATCGGCCTGCCGGGAAACCCCGTTGCCGTGCTCGTTACCTTCATGCGCTTTGCCCGCCCGGCGATCCTGCGTCTCGGCGGCAGCAGCGTGACCGAGCCGGCGATGTACCGGGTGCGCGCCGGGTTTCCGGTGAACAAGAAGCTCGGGCGGCGCGAATGGCTGCGCGTGCGGCTCGATCGCGATGCGGACGGCGCGCCGGTCGCCCGGAAATTTCCCCGCGACGGCGCCGGCATCCTGACATCCATGGTAGAATCCGACGGGCTGGTTGAACTTCCCGAGGAATTGACTAGCTTCGAGGCTGGAACCATGGTGGATTTTCTGCCCTTCAGTGAGATCGGATAATGCAGGTACTTTATTTCGGCTGGGTCAAAGCCCGCATCGGCATCGGCAGGGAAGAACTCTCGCCGCCGTCCGAGGTGACGAACGTGGCGGCGCTGATCGACTGGCTCAAAGGCCGGGGCGGCGGCTATGCCGAAGCCTTCGAGGATTCGACCGCGCTGCGCGTCGCCGTCAACCAGGAGATCGCGCCGCTGGATGCAGCGATCGCCGACGGCGACGAGGTTGCCGTCTTCCCGCCCATGACCGGAGGCTGAGCGCGATGATCCGGGTACAGACCGAGGATTTCGATATCGGCGCGGAAATCAGCCGCATGACGGCGGGCAAGACCGAAATCGGCGGGCTCGCCAGCTTTGTCGGGCTGGTCAGGGATTACGCCGGCGACGAGAAAATCAGCTCCATGACGCTGGAGCATTATCCCGGCATGACGGAAAAACAGCTTTCCCGGCTCGAAGACGAGGCGCGCGAGCGTTGGGACCTGCAGGACGTGCTGATCATTCACCGCTACGGCACGCTGAATCCCGGCGACCGGATCGTCCTCGTCGCGACCGCGTCGGCGCATCGCGAGGCATCCCTCGAAAGCTGTCAGTTCCTGATCGACTGGCTCAAGACCAAGGCCCCGTTCTGGAAACTCGAAGACCGCGAATCCGGGGCGAAATGGGTCGAATCACGCGCGGAAGATACCGTCGCCGCCGACAAGTGGGTGCGGGTGACGGACGCCTGAGTTTACCGAAGGTCCTCTGGAAAGCTGCCCGTGAGCGACATCGAAAAAATTGTCACCCCGGTACAAGACCGGGGGCGCAACATTTTACCGTTCAGGCGGCTTCCGCCTTCGCGCCGCGAACCAGCGCATCGTAGTCTTCAAGCAGAGTGCGCGTGATCTTGCCGACTTCGAACTTGTAGTCGTCGATCTCGCCCACCGGCGTCACTTCCGCCGCCGTGCCGGTGACGAAAATTTCCGACGTGTCGGCAAGCTCTTCGGGCATGATCGCGCGTTCGATGACTTCATAGCCGTGCTTCTTCGCAAGACCGATGACGGTTTGCCGGGTGATCCCGTTCAGGAAACAGTCCGGCGTCGGCGTATGAATCTTGCCGTCCTGGATCAGGAAGATATTCGCACCGGTGGATTCCGCGATCCGGCCGCGATAATCGAGCATCAGCGCATCGTCATAGCCCTCCGCCTCGGCGGCGTGCTTGCTGAGCGTGCAGATCATGTAGAGACCGGCGGCCTTGGCATGGACCGGGGCGGTATCGGGCGCCGGACGGCGCCATTTCGACGTCGTCAGACGGATACCGCGCATGCGCGCTTCCGGCGAGAAATAGGACGGCCATTCCCAGACGGCGATGGCGACGTTGATCTTGGTCTGCTGGGCGGAAACACCCATCATCTCGCTGCCGCGCCAGGCAACCGGACGCACATAGGCGTCGGCGAAACCCTGCGACGCGACGGTATCGCGGGTTGCCTGTTCCAGTTCTTCAAGCGAATAGGGAATCGTGAAACCGAGTTCCTTGCCGGAATCGATCAGCCGCTGGGTGTGCTCGCGCAGCTTGAAGACTTCGCCGTTATAGACGCGCTCGCCCTCGAAGACGCAGCTGGCGTAATGCAGGCCATGGGTCAGGACGTGCAGTTTGGTGTCCCGCCAGGGCACCAGCGCGCCGTTATACCAGATGTTACCGTCCTGATTATCGAAGTTCATCATGGCGTTTGTTACCCCGCAGATCGTCCCTAAGACATATTGTTACCATTAAAGCTTGCTACAGGTAACATTCAGAGGCATATATGTCAACATGACTGACATAAAATCAGGCATTAATCCGCTCTTTCTCCGGGAAGAGGATTTGCGCCAGGGAATCGAACTGTTGTATTTCGCCTATCGCGATTTCACGGCAGAACCCGACGCCATCCTCGCCGAATACGGTTTCGGCCGCGCCCATCACCGGGTGATCCATTTCGTCGGCCGCAATCCCCGCATGACCGTCTCGGAACTCCTCGCAATCCTGAAGATCACCAAACAGAGCCTGTCGCGGGTTCTGGGACAGCTCGTCCGCGAGGAATTCATCGTCCAGCATGAAGGCCGCCAGGACCGCCGCCAGCGCCTGCTGGAGCTGACGCCGACGGGCGTTGCACTGGAACGCCGCCTGTCGGACACCCAGCGCCGCCGTTTCGCCGACGCCTATCGCAACGCGGGCGCCGAGGCGGTCGAGGGCTATCGCAAGGTGCTGATGGGGATGATTTCCGAAGAAGACCGCGAACGGGTGTTCGGCCCGAGAGCGGGGGACGATGCCTGAGGCGGCCATGAAGACGCCGGAGGCCGTGAAACTCCGGCGTGCGGACACTTCAAACAGTCATGCGGTCATGCGCCGCTGCCATGCGCACCGGTACATTGCAGCGGATCGGAAATGCCGGGTAGCATTCTCTCAATCGCTGAGAACAGCCGCACGGAGGAGCCGGAAACCATGCCCAACGAGATATCCGATACACTCGCCGCAGAACCGGCCTCCGTCCGCCCCGTTCGCCTGCCGGCCGAACCCATGCAGCCGGTCACAGACCCGGCCGACTGGACCGGCGCAGACCTGGAACGAAACAAGGACTGGCAATTCGCCCTCACCGACGCAGAAATCGCCGAGATAGACGCAGCGGTCGCTGACGTCCGCGCGCGCGGGCTCGACATCAAGGACATCACGCTTGAGGATTTTCCGCTGCCGACCCTCGATGCGAAGCTCGCCGAAATCAAACGGCAGGTACTCGACGGGCGCGGCGTCAGCCTGTTGCGCGGCATTCCCGTCGACCGGTACGACATGGCGGAAGCGGCCGCCGCCTATTGGGGGATCGGCCTGCGGGTCGGCACGCCCGTGTCGCAGAACCATAACGGCCACCTGCTCGGCCACGTCTATGACCTTGTCGGGCCGTCGCGCGACGCCCCCTCCACCCGCGCCTATCACACGAGCGCCTATCTCAACTACCATTCGGATTCCTCCGACGTGGTCGGGCTGCTCTGCCTGCGGCCGGCGAAAACCGGCGGGCTCAGCTCGGTCGCAAGCTCGGTTGCGATCTACAACGAAATGCTGCGCCGCCGGCCCGATCTGGTCGCCGAACTGATCAAGCCGTGGTACCGCGACCGGCGGAACGAGATTCCGCCGGGCAAGGATCCCTGGTTCGAACTGCCCGTGTTCTGCTTCGCGGAAGGGTATTTTTCCTGTAGCTGGCACAATTTCTATATCCGTTCGACCCAGCGGTTCGAGGCGCTTCCCCGCTTCACCCCGGCGCAGATCGAAGCGCTGGACATGATGGATATCCTCGCCGACGAGCTGAAACACGAAACCGATTTCAGGCCCGGCGACATCCAGTTCCTGCACAATCATGTCATCGTCCACGGACGCACCCGGTACGAGGACTGGCCCGAAGACGACCGCAAGCGTCACCTGCTCCGCCTCTGGCTCGCGACACCGGGCGGCCGCCCGCTTCCCGAGGCGGTCCTCGAACGCTATGTCGGTCTGAAACCGGGCCAGAGGCCGGCCGGTATCATGGTTGAAGGTACGGAACTCAAAACGCCGCTCACGCCGGAATAGAATCCGGCCGCTGCCTGCCAGGAATCGCCTTTTCCCGGTCACCCCAAGATTTATGTCCGGGAAATTCGACGCGGGCAGCCAGACAGGTTATGAACGTCCGGCGACACTGAAAATTACAGACTTCAAGTGCAGGAGAAGATTTATGGCCCAGGCCGAAGCAAGACATATTCTGGTTGATAGTGAAGAGCTTTGCGAACAGCTCAAAACGCAAATAGCGGGCGGTGCCGATTTCGGCGACGTCGCAAAAGAGCATTCGTCCTGCCCGTCCGGCGCCAATGGCGGCGCCCTCGGTTCGTTCGGCCCGGGCCAGATGGTCCCGGAATTCGACCAGGTCGTGTTCAGCGCCCCGGTAAACGAAGTCCAGGGCCCGGTGAAAACCCAGTTCGGCTATCACCTGCTCGAGGTGACAAGCCGCACCGACTGAATACCCGGCGGCAGGATCGTTACATTTCCGGGCTGTCCGGTTAGACGGTGATTTTGCCTTCGAGATACATCACAGCCTGCCCGCCGATTCCCACGCGGTCGCCGCGGTCCTCGCAGACCAGTGCGCCGCCCCGTGCGGATATCTGGCGGGCATTCATTTTTTTCCGTCCGAGACGCTTCGCCCAGTAGGGCGTCAGCATGCAATGGGCGGAACCCGTGACCGGGTCTTCCGGTACGCCGAAGGACGGGGCGAAATAGCGTGACACGAAATCGACCGCATCGCCCGGGGCCGTCGCGATGACCCCGCGCGGATGCAGGGTGGCGAGTCTGTCGAGGTTCGGCACAAGGGCGGCGATTTCCGCTTCGGTCCCGAAGACCGCCATGTAATTGGGACCTTCGATGACCTCCACCGGCGCTTTCCCAAGTCCGCCCGACAACGCGTCCGGGCAATCGACCGCCGGTCCGGGATAGGACGGGAAATCCAGAAACAGCTTTCCGTCCTGCCGCGCAACGGAAAGTTCGCCGCTGCGGGTCTGGAATCGCAGGATCCGGGCATCCGGGGCGAAGCGCTCGAAAATCAGGAAGGCGGTGGCCAGCGTCGCGTGGCCGCACAGATCCACCTCCACCGTGGGCGTGAACCAGCGCAGATCGTAGCTGTCGCCGGTGTCACCCCTGTCATCGGCGGCGACGAAAAAAGCGGTTTCGGCGAGATTGTTTTCAGCCGCGATGGCCTGCATCGCGTCGTCCGGGATCCAGGCGTCGAGCGGGCAGACCGCTGCCGGGTTGCCGCTGAAAACGCGGTCGGTAAAGGCATCTATCTGGAAGATGGAGAGTTCCACCGGCGTCACGCGTCGCCGGAAGGCGTCGTCCCGAATGCCGTCACCGTGTGACCGTGATCGATCGGCCCGTGCCCCTTCCCGTATCCCGGCGCGCCCCTGATGGCGGCGACCACATAGGCCTGGGCGCGCGCGACCGCGGCGGGCAGGTCCATACCCTGGGCAATGCCGGCCGCGATGGCGGAGGCAAGCGTGCAGCCGGTGCCGTGGGTGTGGGTGGTGTCGATCCGCCGGGTCTCGAACACGTGGAACCCGGTGTCGTCCAGCAGCACGTCGGACAGGGCATCGCCTTCCATGTGGCCGCCCTTGACCAGCACGGCGGCGGGGCCGAGCGCTTTCAGCGCTTCCGCCGCCTGCTTCATGTCGGCGACGGTTGAGATCGTCCCGGCAGCACCGAGAATTTCCTCGGCTTCCGGAATATTGGGCGTAATCACGCGCGCCAGCGGCAGCAGTCGGTCGCGCAGGGTCGATACGGACTCGGTATCGAGCAGCGAGGCCCCGCCCTTGGCGACCATGACGGGATCGACCACCAGCGGTATGCCCGCGGCGTCGTTCTCGATCACGGCGCAGACCGCCTCAATCACCTCGGCGCTGTGCAGCATGCCGGTCTTCAGGCTGTCGGCGCCGATATCGTCCAGCACGACGCGCATCTGCATCCGGATAAACCCGGTATCGACCGGAAAAACATCGTGGACGCCAAGCGTGTTCTGGGCCGTCAGCGCGGTGATCGCGGTGGCGGCAAAGCCGCCGAGCGCCGTCACCGATTTGATATCCGCCTGTATGCCGGCGCCGCCGCCGGAATCCGACCCGGCGATAATAAGGACACGTCCCTTCATGAAGCCGTTCAGCCCGATACCAGTTCGATCGCCGTGACGATATCGGTCACCACCCCCTGCACCAGGTCGGCATCCTCGCCTTCGGCCATGACGCGGATCAGCGGCTCGGTGCCCGACTTGCGCATCAGGATGCGCCCCGTATTGCCGAGGCGTGCTTCGCCCGCCTGCACGGCTTTGATCACAGAGGCGTCTTCCAGCGGCGGGGCGCCCGTAAAACGGACGTTCTCGAGAATCTGGGGCAGCGGATCGAACCGCCTGCCGACCTCGCTCAACGGACGGCCGGACTGGACCATCGCGGAGAGGACTTCAAGCCCGGCGATCAGGCCGTCGCCGGTGGTGGTGTATTCGCTCAGCACGATATGGCCCGACTGCTCGCCGCCGACATTGAACCCGTTGGCGCGCATGTGTTCGACCACGTAGCGGTCGCCAACCTGCGTGCGGACCAGTTCCAGCCCGAGCCCCTGAACGTAGTGCTCCAGCCCGAGATTCGACATCACGGTCGCCACCACGCCGCCGCCGGTCAGCCGGCCGTCGCGATGCCAGGATTCCGCGACGGTCGCCATTAGCTGGTCGCCGTCGATCAGCGTGCCGGTTTCGTCGGCGACAAGGACACGGTCGGCGTCGCCATCGAGCGCGATGCCGATATCGGCGCCGTGCTCGCGCACCATCCGGCACATCGTGCGCGTATCGGTGCTGCCGCAATACTTGTTGATGTTAAAACCGTCGGGATCGACCCCGTAGGTGATGACATCGGCGCCCAGTTCCCACAGGGCGGTCGGTGCGACCTTGTAGGCGGCGCCGTTCGCGCAATCGACCACGATCTTCAGCCCGTCGAGGCGAAGCCCGCGGGGGAAGGTGTTCTTGACGAATTCGATATAACGGCCCTCGGCATCGTCCAGCCGCTTGGCCCGGCCCAGCTTGTCGGACTCCGCCAGGGCCGAGGACTTTTCCGCATCTATCAGGCTTTCGATCTGTTCTTCGGTCTCGTCGGACAGCTTGTAGCCGTCCGGGCCGAACAGCTTGATGCCGTTATCGTGGAACGGGTTGTGAGACGCGGAGATCATCACGCCGAGATCGGCGCGCAGCGAGCGGGTCAGCATCGCAACCGCCGGGGTCGGCATCGGGCCTGCGAAGATGACGTCCATGCCCATGGCGATAAACCCGGCCGCAAGGGCGGGTTCAAGCATATAGCCGGACAGACGCGTATCCTTGCCGATCACCACGGTATGGCGATGCGCGCCACGGGTGAAAATCCGCCCGGCGGCCATTCCGACCTTGAGCGCGGTTTCCGCGGTCATCGGTTCGGTATTGGCCGTGCCGCGAATACCATCCGTGCCGAAATATTTACGTGCCATCACTTACTGTCCTGTCCGCATTTATCGGTTTTCATTGGCGGAAATGCCGACCTTATAGCAGGGAATACCGCGGCGTTCACGCCTTGTCATTGATTTCCGCCGGTTGACGTTGACGCATTCCAGATGGCGATTGCCTGCACTGCCGCGGCGACGTCATGCACCCGGTGTATCTGGACGCCGCGCGACAGCGCCAGCATCGTCGCCGCCAGGGTCCCGGGCAGCCGGTCCTTCGGATTCTCGACGCCCGCGATCCGTCCGATGAAACTTTTGCGCGACACGCCGATGGCGACCGCACAGCGCGTACCGTGAAAGGCGCCGGCGCGCTGCAGGATTTCCATGTTGTGATCGTCGTTCTTCCCGAAACCGATCCCCGGGTCGACCGCTATTCTGGCACGCGGAATACCGGCGGCGACACAGGCATCGACACGGGCGCCGAGCCACTCGAAAATGTCAAAGGAGGCAAGCCGGTAGGTGGGCGCGAACTGCATCGTCTCCGGCGTGCCCTGCATGTGCATCAGCACCACCGATGCGTCCGACGCGGCGATCGCGCCAGCTGCTTCCGGATCGTCCGTCAGCGCCGTGATGTCGTTGATGATCCGCGCGCCGGCATCGATTGCAACGCGCATTACGGCGCTCCGCCGGGTGTCCACGGACACCGTTATGCCTTGTGCCACGGCGGCCTCGACGACCGGCAGAACCCGGGCGATTTCGGCGGCGACCGGCATCGGATCCGCGCCCGGACGGGTGGATTCGCCGCCGATATCGATAATCGCCGCCCCCTCGTCGGCCAGCCTCAGCGCCTGGTCGATCGCCCGCTCCGCATCGAAGAAATCGCCGCCATCCGAAAAACTGTCGGGCGTTACATTGACCACCCCCATGACCACGGGACGTGACATATCCAGCCCGGCAAAGGGCCCGCGCGCGGCGCCCAGAACGCTGACGGCATCGGGCAAATCTGCCGCCGGCGCATAGGCGCTTGTTATGCCGGATTTTTCGGGGTTCAACGTCTCCACCGTGGAAAACGCCACGGGACCGCCTGCGAGCGGAAATGCCGTCCCCGCTCCTATCGCCGCCGTCGCTGCATCGGCGGTCAGTAATCCCAGCGGATTGAACACCGGATACTCCCTCAAAACAGACGACCCCGGACAAAGCCGGGGTCGCTGGACGTTATTTTCACAGAAGGCCGCAGATACGTAAGGATCAGGTGCCGGGCTGGGGTTCGGGCTCCATCCCGCCGGTATCCTTGCCGCTACCCCGGGATTTCTTGCCGGACGTCGGCACCGAAGACTTGCGACCTGCCCCCGCGGGCGGATCTTCCGGCGTCGGCCGGAAAATATCCTCGCCGCGCAGCAGCGCGTTGATATCCTCGCCCGACAGGTTCTCGTATTCGAGCAGCGCCTGGGCGATCTTTTCCAGGTCGTCCTTGCGCTCCGTCAGGACCTTGCGCGCCGTCGTTTCGGCATCCTCGATCAACCGGCGAATCTCGGAATCGATGAGATCGGCCGTCTGGTCGGACATGTTCTTCTGCTGGGTGACGGAATGTCCGAGAAAGACCTCTTCCTCGTTCGCCGAATAACGCAGCGGGCCGAGCTTGTCCGAAAAGCCGTATTCGGTGACCATGCTGCGGGCGAGCCCGGTGGCCTGCTGGATATCGTTGCCCGCCCCCGTGGTGACGTTCTCCGGCCCGAAGATCAGTTCCTCCGCCACGCGGCCGCCGAACATCATGGCAAGCTTGGACGTCAGTTCGATTTTCGAATAGCCGTACTTGTCGCGTTCGGGCAGCGACATCGTCACGCCAAGCGCGCGGCCACGCGGAATGATGGTCACCTTGTGCAGCGGATCGTGCTTCGGCACCGACAGGGCGACCAGTGCATGGCCCGCCTCGTGATAGGCTGTCAGCGCCTTTTCTTCCTCGGTCATGACCATGGACCGCCGTTCGGCGCCCATCATGACCTTGTCCTTGGCGTCCTCGAACTCGGCCATGGTGACAAGGCGCTTGTTCTTGCGTGCCGCCAGAAGCGCCGCCTCGTTCACGAGATTGGCGAGATCGGCGCCGGAGAACCCCGGCGTGCCGCGGGCGATGACCTTGGCATCCACGTCAGGCGCGAGCGGCACCTTTTTCATGTGAACCTTCAGGATCATTTCACGGCCGAGAACGTCGGGGTTCGGCACCACGACCTGACGGTCGAAGCGGCCGGGCCGCAGAAGCGCGGGATCGAGAACGTCGGGTCGGTTCGTCGCCGCGATCAGGATCACGCCTTCGTTCGCCTCGAATCCGTCCATTTCGACCAGCAACTGGTTGAGGGTCTGTTCGCGTTCGTCGTTGCCGCCGCCAAGACCGGCGCCGCGATGACGGCCGACCGCGTCGATTTCGTCGATGAAGATAATGCAGGGCGCGTTTTTCTTGCCCTGTTCGAACATGTCGCGCACGCGGCTGGCGCCGACGCCGACGAACATTTCGACGAAGTCGGAACCGGAGATCGTGAAGAACGGCACGTTCGCCTCGCCCGCGATCGCGCGCGCAAGAAGCGTTTTACCCGTGCCGGGAGGGCCGACGAGCAGCACGCCCTTCGGGATTTTGCCGCCGAGGCGCTGGAATTTCTGGGGATCGCGCAGGAATTCGACAACTTCTTCCAGTTCCTGCTTGGCTTCCTCGATGCCGGCGACGTCGCCGAAGGTCACACGGCCGGAGCGTTCGGTGAGCAGACGGGCCTTGGACTTGCCGAAGCCCATCGCCTTGCCGCCGCCGCCCTGCATCTGGCGCATGAAGAAAATCCACACACCGATGAGCAGCAGCATCGGGAACCATGAAATAAGGATGTTGAGCAGCGACGGGGAGCCGTCATCGGTTGGGGCCGCCTTGATGACCACGCCGCTCTTGTCGAGCTTGTCGACAAGGTTGGGGTCCGACGGCGCATAGGTCGTGATGGTGCGGCCGTCCTTGCGGATCGCCGTGATGTTGCGGCCCTTGATCGTCGCTTCGCTGATCTGCCCGCCCTGCACTTCGGCGAGGAAGGTCGAGTACGGAATGCCTGCCTGTCCGTTGCGGCCCGACGGCTGCTGGAACAGATTGAACAGCGCCACCAGCAACAAGCCGATGATGACCCAGAGGGCGAGATTTTTACCGAAATTATTCAATGACCCTGCTTCCCGTAAGACGGCGTGGTGTCCTGCTGCGCCCTGCCCGATCGCTCATGCCCGGGGTGCATCTGCCATACCGCTGAAATACCGACCCACTGATCGGCAGTTTACCGTACTGTATGCTTACCATAGTTCCATTACGTAACAAATAATGCGCCGGACCCGTTAAGCAACAGAAAAGGTGTGCCCCGCAAAAAGTCGCGGCACCCTGAATTCCGCAATTTTAACGATTTTTCCTGCATTTCCGGGGCCTTGATACCCGAGATTGGGTACATCGACCACTTTTTTCCCCTGCCAGACTGCGGGCAAGGCGTAGCGGACCGGGCCCGGAATTGCGCGATATTCCCGCATTGCCGTTTGATCCGATCCTGAAACCACCTGCCGCCAGCCATCTTCCCCGAGGGGTTTCAGGCAGTATCCGGCGGCGTCGATCGCCGGATCGTCGCCAAATTCGATGGTGAACCGGCGGTCCCAGACTACCCGGCAACCGGATGCGCCCGGGACGCAGTGGCGGATCGTCCGATATTCGCGGCGGACCAGAAAATCGTCACCCCGGCTGCCGATCACGCAGTTTCCAAGCGTCCGCGGCCGGAAATCGCTGTTCTGAAGCATATCGTCGATCAACCGGTCGAACCGCGCGCGGCGCGGCGCATAGTCGAGACCGCCGACCGCCATCAGAACCGCCGCGACCAGCCCCCCGGCAGGCTCCGGATCTGCCGCGGAAAGCCCTGCCCGCGCGATTTCCGCATATCCGGCCGGGTGGAGGGTCAGGATATTGGCGGCTAGGGCGGCAACAGCGCTTTCCCGCCCGGCGCGCATTGTCCCGAAGAGGCGGGCGGCACCCGCAACCGCCGCGACCGGAACGCCATGCGCATCCAGCTTTGCCAGTTGGTCCCGCATCCGCACCCGCGCATACCGCCGGTCGAGGTTGCTCGGGTCGGATACCGGTGTCAGATTCCGGGCAGCCGCGCTTGCCTCTATCCGCGAACGCGGCACGGTAAGCAGAGGCCGGATCAGGCGCACGCCGTCGTGAAAGGACACAAGCGGCATCGCCGCCAGCCCGTCGATCCCGCTGCCGCGGCTCATGCGCATCAGAAACGTCTCCGCCTGGTCGTTTTGCGAATGAGCGACAAGAAGTTCGCTATGTCCCTGCGCCCGGCACCAGTCTTCAAGAAGGGCGTATCTCGCGGCACGGGCCGCTGCCTGAATGCCCTTCTCCGGCTTTTCGCCCTGCCAGGTCAGGGTGGCGTGGGCGATACCCCGCGACCGGCACCATGCCCCCACCTGCGCCGCCTCGGCGCGGGATTCCGGCCGCAATCCGTGATCGACCGTCAGCGCCGTCAGGGATGCGCCTGTCCCGCGGGCCCAGTCATGGGCCAAGGCCAGAAGAGTCATGCTGTCTGCGCCGCCCGACACGGCGACAGCGACGGCAGCCGAACCGGGAAAGGGCCCGGCGGCGCGCATAAGGTCGGAAAATTCTGTGGTCGAAAGGGGCTGGGCAGCAGGCCCGCTCAACGGCACTTGGCCTGGCTCTGTTCCCGCTCGACACGTGCCTTCATCCGCGCGCCCAGGTCCGGAAACGTCGACAGCAGGCGCGAATAGGCGGTGCAGGCTTCCCGGCGTTTGTCGAGCCGGTCCAGCGACATGCCCAGTTTCAACAGGCTGTCCGGCGCCTTGTTGCCCTTCGGGAATTTCTGGAAACCCTCGGCAAAGGCGAAGGCCGCATCCTGAAAACTGTTACGGACATAGTAGGTCTCGCCCAGCCAGTAATGCGCATTCCCGGCCAGTTCGTCATCGGGATTCTGTTTGATGAAAGCCTGGAGCGCGGTTTCCGCGCTGGCGAAATCCTGCTTCTTCAGCATGAGTGACAGCGCATAGTCGTACTGCGCCTTTGGCGGCCCGTCCGGCAGGATCCGGGCGGGATTCGCCGAAGCCGTTTGCGGCGCCGGCGCCGCGGGCTGGGCACGAAGCGGCGGTTGGGGCGGAACGGTCGCCGGGCCGCGCGGGCTGGAAACCGCCATCTCTGCGGGAATGGTGCCGAGCACGCGCGGTGCAGCACCCCGCACCACACCCGGTGTGGCGGCGGCTTGAGGAGGCGACGGCAATGGTGTGACGCCTGGGCCACCTGCGGGCGCAGCAGCTGCAGGCGGCGGCTGGAGCGCGAGCCCGACATTTGACCTCGCGTCGCCGCCTTGCGGGATATCCCCCCTCTGTGTGCCGCCCTCGAGCGCGGTCAGCCGCCGGTCCATGTCGGAAACAAGCTTTTCGAGGCGGGATTGAATCTGCTGGGTGCGGAAACCGATTTCCTCGATACGCCCTGTCAGGGTCTGAAGCTCGTTCTCAAGCTGGCTGATGCGGATCGAATTGCGGGCGGCGTTGCGCGGATCCCCCGCTGCGGGCGCAAGCGTCATGGCGGCCGCGGGTGGCGGCGCTTCGCCCTTGTAGACCTGCCGCTGCAGGGTGGAGAGTTCGCGTTGCAGCCGGTCGACCCGGTTGAGAAGCTCCTGCATACCGGTGTTCTGGGCCTGCGCCGGCCCGGACGGAAAGGTCATCGCAAGGAAAACGATTGTCGCGACGATACTCGACGCCGACCACATGCACGGAAGACGATGATTGAAAATGGAATTTACCTTCATACTGTCACGCCGCTGCTTCGCCGTTGAAAATCCTGAGCCTCTGAAAGCCCTGCAACCGGTTTATGCGTCCGCATCATGGCAGGAATGTGGCACCCGGCCCCGATGTCCCGCGAGATCCCATCCGCGGCGCATGGAAAACCGGGCGGGACGCTCCTCAGCCCGTGCCGCCGTCCACCACCGTGACCGCGCGGCGGTTGCGTGCCCAGGCTTCCTCGTTCGACGCGGGATCGACCGGACGTTCCTTGCCGTAGCTGAGCGTCCGGACCCGGTTCGGATCTATGCCGAGCGCAATCATGTAGTCGCGCACCGAATTGGCGCGGCGTTCGCCGAGCGCAAGGTTGTATTCGCGGGTTCCGCGCTCGTCGGCGTGCCCTTCAACGGTGATCGTGACGGCGGGAAAACGTTTCAGCCAGATGACCTGGTTTTCAACCGTCGCCCGCGCCTCGGGCGCGAGATCGAACCGGTTCAGGCCAAACAGCACACGGTCGCCGACATTGACGACGAAATCCTCGGCGCTGCCGGGGGCCTGTGCTGTAATCGGCTGGCTGGTGACGCCGCTGGTGACGGGCCCGCCGGTGCCTGCCTGGCTGGCGGCGCCGGAAGAAGAGCCGTCGCCGGTTGCGCTGGAATTTACTTCCGGAGACGATTCGCACGCCGCGAGTGCAAGTCCGGCCAACGCACAAATAACATATGAGAATCGCATCAGATTTTCCCCCAATCGGAATTTGGCAAGGAGTTGAAAGACAGGACCGCCGAAGGTGCGAATACTAGTTCTGGCGGTCCGAAATCACAAGATTTATCAAGGGTCTGTGACACACGTTTGCGCGAGATCGCACGAATGTCGGCGGGTAGCGGTTTTGTCATGATTTCATACCCATCATTTGACCCCGATCATTTTACGAGAGGCGACCATGCAGGATCGGAGCCGCCGCCGGGAATATCCACGACACGCTCGTTATTGCCCGTAAGGTCTATCGAATAGAGTTTCGACGTGCTGCCCGTGCGACCGTTCCCGCGCTCCTCGCGGAAATACATGAGCACCCGCCCGTTCGGCGCCCAGGTCGGCCCTTCCACATGGAACCCGTCGGTCAGCAGGCGTTCGCCCGAACCGTCCGGGCGCATCACGCCGATGGAAAAGACGCCGGCATTGATCCGCGTAAAGGCGATCAGGTCGCCGCGCGGCGACCACACGGGGGTGGAATACTCCCCGCGCCCGAAACTGATCCGTTTCACCCCGCCGCCATTGGCGTCCCTCACGTAGATCTGCTGCGCCCCGCCCCGGTCGGATGTGAAAACGATCCTGCGCCCGTCCGGCGCATAGGACGGAGAGGTATCGATCGACGGATGGCGTGTCAGACGGGCAACCTGACGGGTGCGCAAATCCATCGAGTAGATTTCCGAATTGCCGTCCTGCGCCATGCTCATGACGACCTGGTTGCCATCGGGCGAAAACCTCGGCGCGAAGGTCATGCTGGGAAAGTTACCGATGACTTCCTGCTGGCCGGTATCGATATTGTACAGATAGACCCGCGGCTGTCCCGTGCCGTAGGACAGGTAGGTGATTTCCTGTGCGGTCGGCGAAAACCGGGGGGTCAGCACCAGCGCCCGTCCGTCGGTCAGGAAGCGGTGATTGGCCCCGTCCTGGTCCATGATGGCGAGACGTTTGATCCGCCGGTTCGGCGGTCCCTGCTCGGAAATATAGACCACGCGGGTATCGAAATAGCCGCTTTCGCCGGTGATCCGCTTGTAAATCTCGTCGGCGATGATATGCGCCACACGGCGCCAGTTGTCGGGCGCTGTAAAATAGGCAAGGCCCGTCATCTGCACTTCGCCGAAGACGTCCCACAGGCGGAATTCGACCTTCAGCCGGCCGTCGCCCTGGGCCTGCGCGCTGCCCGTGACCAGCGCCTGCGCGTTGATCTGGCGCCAGTCGCCGAACCGCGGCTGCACGCCCCGGAGCGCCGAGACTTTCTGGATAAAGGCGCGGCGGTCGATCGGCTTGAACAGCCCGGACCGTTCGAGATCCGCCGAGATAAGATTGGCCATGTTGAGGCCGGTCTCTATTTCCTGCGGGGTCGCGCCGAAAAATTCCGGAATGGCGATCGGCATGGGTTCGACCGTGCCGCGCGTGATATCGACGCGAAGCTGCGCCTGCACGGGCGCCGCCGCGGCGGCAGCAAAGACGATCAAGGTGAGGGTGGACAGTCGGGCCAGTCGGGACGGCCGGGCAAATGCCGCAATGCTCAAAAGTTTTTTCATTGTCCAAGCGCTTCCTTGGGATCAAACGTGAAGATGATAGCTTTCCATAAATCGTAATTCTCGTATGGCAGCCGGAGCGGCATACAGGCCGGATCCCGCAGGGCCCGTAGCGCACTCTCGGCGACAGCGCGGAAAAACGGATCGCGTCCGAGCCGCGCGGTGTCCTCGATCCTGGGCACGCCGCCCAGCGATCCGTCCGGGTTGAGCCGTATATTGACCGCCACGCTCATATTGGCGGCATCCTTCGCCCCGGCCTGGATCTTCCAGCAGGGCGTGATCTGCTGGTTGATCGCCTGTGCGAGGCCCGCCGCTATTCTCCGGTCCTCGAGGGCGGAGCGTTTGGGCGCCTCCTCCACCTGTTTTGCGACCCTGGCCGGCTCTTCGGCCTTTGCCTTTTCGGCCGCCCGCTTCTGAAGGTCGAGGTTCTTCAGCAGGGACTGGAATTCGTCCGGCTTCGGCTTCGGCGGTTCGGGCTTGCGCCTGGGCGTCGGCGCCGGGGGCGTTTTTGCCGCTACCCGGGTTTCGGGCTCTTTCGGCGGCGCCGGCTTGGCCTTTGGCTTCGGCACAGGCGGGGCTTCCGGTTTCGCCTCGGGCTTGGGCACCGGTTCGGGTTTTACCTCGGGTTTCGCCTCGGGTTTCGGCGGCGCGGGCTCCGGTTTCGCCTCGGCCACCTTCGGCGCAGGCGGCGGGGTGGGACGCGGTGTGGGCGGCGGCGGGGGCTTTTCCGCCGTCTTCGGCGGCTCGGGTTTTTCGGCCGGCGGCTTTTTCGCTGCCGGCCTGGGCGGCGTCTTTTTCTCGGGCTGTTTCGACAGATCCTCGACCGACACGATCTCGACCGAAACCGGCACCACCACCTGGCGGTCTGACCGCAGCATACCGGGCAGGCCGACAATCACGGCGATCAGTATGCCGACATGGAGCAGTCCGGAAAATATGGCACCGTAGCGCATGGTTCACTGTGCCCCTCCGGCGCCGTTCCCCGTCGGTAATTGGGTCAGCAACGCCACGCGGGTAAAGCCCGCCAGATTCACGGTCCCCATAACCTCCATCACCTGCCCATAGGCGATGGCCTTGTCGCCGCGCACGAAAATGCGCGTGTCTTTCTTGTTCTGCGTAATCGCCACCAGCCGCGGTACGAGCTGTTCGAGGGTGATTTTGGTCTCCTGCAGGAAGACCTCGCCCTTCGCATTGACGCTGACCACCAGCGGCTCGTCCTGCCCCACCATCTGGGATGCTTCCGTTTTCGGCAGGTCGACCGGCACGCCAACGGTCATCAGCGGCGCCGAGACCATGAAGACCACGAGCAGCACCAGCATGACATCGACCATCGGCGTCACGTTGATTTCGGACATCGGCACGTATCCGCCCCGTCCTCCCCGCCTGCCGCGGCGGCCGCCGTTTCCGGACATCATCGCCATGGGCTAATCCTCGTCCTCGCTCTGACGCGACAGGATGGTACCGAATTCGCCGGCGAACGCTTCGAGCCGCCCTGCATACCGGTTCAGGTCGGTCGACAGCTTGTTATAGGCGACGACCGCCGGGATCGCGGCGACCAGGCCGAGCGCGGTCGCAAAGAGCGCCTCGGCGATACCGGGGGCCACGACGGCGAGCGACGTGTTCTTGCTGACCGCGATGGCCGCGAAGCTGTTCATGATCCCCCAGACGGTGCCGAACAGGCCGATGAACGGCGCGGTCGAACCGACGGAGGCCAGAAACGTCATGTAGCGTTCAAGCTGTTCGAGCTCCCGGTTGAGCGTGATCTGCATGACGCGATCGATGCGCTCCGACAGGCTGTGATGCTGATCGCTGTCTTTGCCTCCCCGTGACGTCGACCGGCGCCATTCGCGCATCGCGGACGAAAACACGGCCGACATCGGATCGACCGGACGCGATCCGATACGATCGAACAGATCGTCCAGCGACCCGCCGGACCAGAAGCTTTCCTCGAACTGGCTCGCCTGGCGGCGCAGGCGGCGCATCCGCATTATCTTCTCGAAAATAATCGCCCAGCACCAGAAAGAGGCGAGGACAAGCCCGATCATCACTGCCTTGACGATGAAATCCGCCTGCAGGAACAGGCCCCAGATCGACATATCGTGGACGACCGACCCTGCGAGGGCGGCGGACTGGACGGCGGTTGTTTCCATGGAGCTTCCGTTCGTTTCCTAATGTTTCGTTTGGGCGGCGGCGCGATCCAGCGCGAGGCGCAGGTTTTCCGGAATACGCGCCGGACGGCCGTCCGGTTTCAGACAGACCAGCCGTATCTTCATTTCGACGAGGGTCTCGCCGCTGCGCTCTACCAGCTGTTCGAGCCAGAAACTCGCAGCCGCCGATCTGATGCAGCGGGTGCGCACCTCGAGCGCGTTGTCGAGATGCGCCGGACGGACATATTCGGCTTCGCATCGGCGGACGGCGAAAACCAGCCCGTAATCCGCCAGCAGGCTCTGATGGTCGATGCCGAAATCGCGCAGCAGTTCGGTCCGCGCCCGTTCGGCGAAGCGAAGATAGTTGCTGTGATAGACCACGCCGCCCGCATCGGTGTCCTCGTAATAGACCCGGATCGGGAACACGTGCTCGACGCTGATGTCACTCATCGCCGCCATCCCGGGACAGCAGGTCCATCTGAGAATCGTGCCCCTTCGGGGCCGCTACGCCGAGATGACGATAGGCGTTGAGCGTCAGCATCCGGCCGCGCGGCGTGCGCTGCAGCAGGCCGGACTGGAGCAGGAACGGCTCGATCACGTCCTCGATCGCATCGCGCTGTTCGGACAACGCCGCGGCGAGCGTATCGACCCCGACCGGTCCGCCGGCGTAGTTGTCGGCAATGCACAGAAGATAGCGGCGATCCATGGAATCGAGACCGATCTTGTCGACTTCGAGCTGGCCGAGCGCGTGGTCGGCGAGCTTCGCATCTATCGCCTCCGCGCCCGCAACGCCGGCGAAATCGCGGACCCGGCGCAGCAGCCGCACGGCGACGCGCGGCGTGCCGCGCGAACGGGCTGCAACCTCGGTCGCCCCGTCGGCGGTGACGGCAACGCCGAGAACACCGGCGCAGCGCCGGACGATCTTGACCAGATCGTCGATATTGTAAAATTCAAGCCGCAGGGGAATGCCGAACCGTTCGCGCAGCGGCGTCGTCAGAAGGCCCGAACGCGTGGTCGCGCCGACCAGTGTGAATGGCGGCAGTTCGATCTGCACGGAGCGCGCCGACGGACCCTCGCCGATGATCAGATCGAGCTTCCCGTCTTCCATCGCCGGATAGAGGATTTCCTCCACCGCCGGATTGAGCCGGTGTATCTCGTCGATGAACAGAACGTCCCGCGGTTCAAGATTGGTCAGGATCGCGGCAAGGTCGCCCGATTTCGCGATCACCGGCCCGGACGTCGCCCGGAAGCCGACACCGAGTTCGCGGGCGACGATCTGCGCCAGCGTGGTTTTGCCGAGACCGGGCGGGCCGTGAAACAGCACATGATCCATCGCCTCGGCGCGGCCGCGCGCGGCCTCGACGAACACGCGCAGGTTCTGGCGCAAAGCGGGCTGCCCGACAAAGTCGTCGAGCTGCTGCGGGCGGACATGGCCTTCGCCGAGATCGTCTTCGCCATAGGCCGGCGCGATGGGTCTTGGGTCGGTCATGCCGTCAGTTCCTTGAGTCCGGCGCGGATCAGATCTTCAACACCGGCATTTTCGCCGATACTGCGCATCGCGCCGTTCACAGCGCCGAAGGCATCTCCCCGACGATAACCGAGATTGACCAGCGCGGAGACAGCATCTTCCATTGCGGCGCGGTCCGCATCGTTGGCGGTAACGGCGCCGGCCATCGCGGGCGCGGCGGACGCAATCCCCCCGACCTTGTCTTTCAGTTCCGTCAGCAGCCGTGTGGCGAGCTTCGGGCCGACCCCGGGGGCGCGGGTGATCATGCCCTTGTCCTGGGACAGGATCGCATCGGTCAGTTCCTTCGGCCCGAGCACCGACTGGATGCCGAGCCCGACCCTTGCGCCGACGCCCTGTACGGTCGTCAGCAGCCTGAACCATTCGCGCTCGGCCTGGTCGAGGAATCCGTAGAGATGGATATGGTCTTCGCGGATATGGGTTTCGATCACGAAGGAGACGGCCTCGCCGGTGCCGGGCAGCTGCGCCAGGGTGCGCGTCGAACAGAACACCAGATAGCCGACGCCGCCCACATCGATCACTGCCCAGTCGTCGCCGATGGAATCGAGAATGCCGGTCAGCTTGGCGATCATGCGGACTGCCTCAACGCGGATTGGCCGAGAAGATGCACGCGCCGGTGATGGGCATGACAAATGGCGACGGCAAGCGCGTCCGCCGCATCCGGCGTTCCGGGCCTGGCGCCCGGCAGCAGGATATTGATCATGGCCTGCACCTGGTTCTTGTCGGCATGGCCCGTGCCGACAAGCGATTTCTTGATCAGGTTGGCGGCATATTCGGCGACCGGCAGGCCGCGCTGCGCCGGCGCCAGCATAACCACGCCGCGCGCCTGACCGAGCTTCAGCGTCGAGGCCGGATTCTTGTTCACGAAAGTTTCCTCGACGGCGGCTTCTGCCGGCTCGTAGGTCGCAATCACGTCGGTCAGCGCCGTGAACAGCTGCGACAGACGATCTGCGAGGGGTGCCTTGGCATCGGAGGTAACGGCGCCGCTCGCGACGTGAACCAGGCTATTCCCCTCGACCTCGATGACGCCCCAGCCTGAGCGGCGCAAACCGGGATCGAGACCAATCAACCTGATACGCATCCCGCGAATTTCCCTCAGCCGGCGAGTTTTGCGAGAACGTCGTCGTCGATCTCGAAGTTGGAGGACACGTTCTGCACGTCGTCATTGTCTTCGAGCGCATCGATCAGCTTGAGCATCGTGCCCGCGCTGTCGGCATCGAGTTCGATCGTGTTCTGCGGTTTCCAGGACAAAGCCGCGGATTCGGCGGCGCCGAACTTCGCTTCCAGTCCGTCGCGCACCTCGTTGAAATCGGTGACCGCGCAAATGATCTCATGACCGTCCTCGCTGGACTGAACGTCCTGCGCGCCTGCCTCGAGAGCCGCTTCGAAAACTTCATCGGCGGACGCGATATCGGCCGGATAGAGTATCTGGCCGACCTGATCGAACATAAAATTGACGCTGCCGGTCTCTCCGAGGTTGCCGCCATGCTTGGTAAAGGCGGCGCGCACGTCGCTGGCGGTCCGGTTGCGGTTGTCGGTCAGCGCCTCGACGATCACCGCGACCCCTTTCGGACCATAGCCTTCGTAGCGGATTTCCTCGTACTGCTCGGTTTCCTCGTTGCCGGCGCCGCGCGCGATGGCGCGTTCCATGGTGTCTTTCGCCATGTTGGCGGTTTTGGACGCGGCGATCGCGGCGCGCAGACGCGGATTCGCATCCGGGTCATCGCCGCTTTTTGCCGCCACCGTCAGTTCACGGATCAGCTTGGTAAAAACCTTGGCGCGCTTCGCGTCCTGCGCCCCTTTTCTGAACTGGATATTCTTGAATTTGGAATGGCCCGCCATGATCGCTCCGTAAGATGCCCGTAAAGTGCCGCGAAATTACACCATATCTGGTGCAAATGCGACCCTGAACCCCCACATTTCCGCGTGATTCGGGCGCCGGTGAAAAGGTATAGGGGGATAATGTGGCAGGAATGGGGCGGGCAGAGAGCCGTCGGGAACGGGTGGCCTCAGGAAAGCCTTTCGAACAGGCTGGTATCGGTCAGGGCATCCATCGAGATGATCTTGATGGTGCGCGGATCGCCCGGACGCACGAGACGTGCGTGGGGTTCGGGCGCGACCGTGGGCGCCGGACCGGTATATTCCCATGTGCCCCCGCCGACCGCTCTGAAAAGCTGTCCGTCAGGAATTTCATGGCGTCGGGCGCGGCTGGATCCGAACATATCTACAACTCACATATTCAATGAAGCGGGACAATACAGCGAGAAGCCCCCCGGCGTCGAATGAATTGCACGGCTATCGCCGAAAATTCTCATGAAACACGGGAATCCGCTCTCCATCAGCCGGGGATGGACAAAACCGCCCGAACCGCGCGGTGGTCGCTTACCTCCCGACCGCCATGGTGACCGGTTTCCAGCGTCCCGACGGGCCCGGATTCCGCGGCCCGAACCGTCAGAATATGATCGATACAGCCCGGCCGGCCGTCGGACGGCGGATCGACCAGCGTCGGGGTGGCGGGCGCATTTGGGACGTCATGCCGGGTATTCCGGATCGTCAGTCCCGGCAGCGCCGCCGCGACCGGGGCGAGCCAGCCATCGTCGACAGCATCGTTGAAATCGCCGCCGGCAATGACCGGCCCGTTTATGCCGTCCGGCAATGCCGACAGGGCGGCGATCAGTTGCTGCCGACGCAGCGCCGCGGCATCCGGCAGATGCGTCAGATGCAGGTTGAGAACGGTCACGGGCGCGGCGCCGCCAATCCGCACAATTTGTGCCATTCGCTCCCCGTCGCGCGGATCGTCCGGCAGTGCGACGGGCGACGACGACAAAATTTCCGCCCTGGCCAGCACGGCGAGCCCGGATTGCGACAGCACGTCCCCGCCCTCAAAGGGCCGCATTTTCTTCCGCGCAGGATGAAACGCACAGTGCAGTCCGAGAGCGGCGGACAGGGTATCGGCGGTACAAAGCCCGCGCGACGGCACGGCAAAGACTTCCTGCAAAAGCACGATATCGGGATCAAGCCCTGCCAGCAGATCGATGGTCGTCGCCATCCGGGCGGGATAATCGCCCTCCCCCTTCCAGGTGTTCAGCGTGACGATGGAAATTCCCTGCATCGCAGCCGGTCACCCGCGGCGGTTCAGGAGACGGCCTGTTCCGGCATCTCCCCGCGCAACCGACCGCCGATACGGATCGGGCGGATATCGGTTGCCAGCCCGGTGCCGTCGTCGATATCGACCAGAACGGCGCACAACGTGGCTTCCTCCGCCGCCGCTTCCATCCGTGCCGTGGGCATCTTGCGCACGAAGCGCTCGACCGAGATTTCCTTGCGGATGCCGATGACGGAATCGTAGTCGCCGCACATGCCGAGATCGGTCTGGTAGGCGGTGCCGCCCGGGAAAACCTGCGCATCCGCTGTCGGCACATGGGTGTGGGTGCCGACGACCACGGATACCTTGCCGTCAACGAAATGACCCATCGCCATTTTCTCGCTCGATGCCTCGCCGTGGAAATCGAGAATGATGGCATCGGCATTCGCGCCGAGCCGCCAGGTATTGAGCATCGCCGTGATCGCCGCGAACGGATCGTCCAGCGGATCCATGAACAGCCGCGCCATCAGGTGCATCACGACGATGCGCCGTCCGCGCGCGTCCCTGAATTCGGCGACCCCCCGTCCCGGCGTGCCGGCGGGGAAGTTATCGGGCCGCAAAATCCGCGGCTCCCGGTCGAAATGGGGAATGATATCTCGCTGGTCCCAGACGTGATTGCCCGTGGTGATCACATCGACGCCGACGCCGTAGAATTCGTCGCAGATCTTCGGCGTGATGCCGAACCCGCCTGCCGCGTTCTCGCCATTGACGATCACGAAATCGAGGCCGTAGCGGTCGCGCAGCATGGGGACGTACTTGACCACGGCCTTGCGCCCGGTCCGCCCGACCACATCGCCGCATAACAGAACACGCATAGATAATAACTTCCTTACTTGCCGACGCGAAGAGTGCGCCGGTCGGTGATAATCATATCGAGAATCTCGTCGCCCGTATGCCCCGGGACGGATGAAATTTCCTGTTCGTCATAGCCGACGCCGACGGCAACAACGTCGCCGCCCGCGCGCAGGGCGCGGAGCGAGCGGTCGTAATAGCCCCCGCCATAGCCGAGGCGGTTGCCGGCGGCATCGAACGCAAGCAGCGGCGCCACCACGATGTCGGGCACAAGAATCCGGGCGTCCGCGGCCGGTTCGTGGACGCCGAAGGTCCCCGGCGCCAGCGCATCGCCGGTGCGCCACTCGCGGAACACGAGCGCTGCGTCCCGCCCCGACATGACCGGCAAGGCCGTCCGCGCGCCCTCGGCGGCAAGCGCATCGATGAGGTCGCGCACGTCAACCTCGTCGCGCATCGGCCAGTAGAGCGACACCACGGCTCCGGACAGCTTTCCGGCAAATGCCGCGCGAAAGCGGTCCGTCAGCGCGGCCCCCGCGATATCGCCGCGGGCAGCGTGAACCGCCGCGCGGCGGATTGCGGCATCTGCGCGCAGGGACCGCTTGGTCGCGGCGAAAGGGATATGGTCGGATGTCACGTCGGGGTTCCGGAAAAATAAGTTGGCTTTGAAGCCCGGGAGCTGTGAAACCCGGGGGGCTGTGAAGCGCGAAAGCTGCAAAGCGCGGGCGGCGGAGCCATCACAGCCGGCAGTCTATGTTATCCTCTGTGGCCTGTACGAGACAGGTGGGTGCCGCGTGCTGAGACCAAGATCCCCGCAGAGACAGCTCCCTAGAGAGATGTATTGGCCCCAGGGATGTAGAGACCCATCGCACCGGACAGCCCCGCCAGGAACGCATCCTAGTGTATAAATTGTAAACTCCTAATGGATAAACAAGTTTAAACTGCCGACAGAAAAACCGGACCGCGATCCTCCGTGAAAGATCGCATCCCGAGGGCGGCAATTGCGGCTTAGTCGGCGGCGGGCGCGCCGCCCCCCAGGCCCGCCGTCGCGGCTTCTATCCGTGCCGCCACAGCATCGACAATTTCGGCGACGCGGTCTTCAAGCTGTTGCGGCGAAACGGCCGATTCGGCCTCGGTTTTGGTTTTTTTCAGCTCGGCATAGGTCTCGGCAAGCTCGTCGGCGATCATGAGCGAGACCATCACCAGCAAACGGGAATCGCCGACCTGGCCGACGGCGGCGACAAGCTCCTTGACCCGCCGGTCGACATATTCGCCAAGCTGGGCCAGGTGCGCCTCTTCCCCGTCCCCGCAGGCAATCTGGTAGGTTCGTCCGTTAACGGCGACATCGACCTGCGGCATGTCAGTCTTCCAGTATTGTCTTGATCCGCGCGATTGCGCCGTCGAGACGTTGGGCGACAGCTTTGTTCGCCTGTTCCAGTTCGGTGGTGCGCGCCTGCGCCGCTGCAAGCTCCGCCGCGACCGCGGGATCGGGTGCGGACGCAGTTGCCGTCGCCGTTGACGAAGACGCAACGGCCCGTGCCGCTTCCTCCAGTCCTGCGACTGCGCGCTGCAAGCGCTGTTCTGCTTCATCCAGTTTCGACATGAAAGCGCGTAAACCGCCGATTTTTCGTTGTTTTTGCACCATACGATGCCCATCAAAGCCACGTCAACCGGCCCGTTATGCCCCGGCTTCGGCCCGAATCGCCCCATCCGCGCCCATTGAAAACCCCGGAATTCCGCCCCCGGCGTCCAATCGACCGATTGAATTGCCCGCGCCTTTACGCTAAGCAGTGGCAACCTATCAATCGAGGAATCCGAACATGCGCGTCAGTCAGAAAGTCAAAAAAATTCTAGCCGGTTACGAAAGTGACAATCCCGGAACAAAGGGGAATCTGGCGCGGATATTGATGGAGGGAAAACTGGGCGGCACCGGCAAGCTCGTCATCCTCCCCGTCGACCAGGGCTTCGAGCACGGCCCGGCGCGCAGCTTTGCGCCCAATCCCGCAGGGTACGACCCGCACTACCATTACCAGCTCGCCGTCGATGCCGGCCTGTCGGCCTATGCGGCCCCGCTCGGCATGCTCGAAGCGGGCGCCGACACATTCGCGGGCGCGATCCCGACGATCCTCAAATGCAATTCCGCCAATTCGCTGGCGACCGAAAAAGACCAGGCCGTCACCGCGTCGGTCAACGATGCGCTGCGCCTCGGCTGCGCCGCGATCGGGTTCACGATCTATCCCGGTTCCGAATACCAGTTCGAACTGATGGAAGAGATCCGCGAGCTGGCGGAAGAAGCAAAGTCCGTGGGTCTCGCCGTTGTCCTGTGGTCCTATCCGCGCGGCGGCATGGTGACCAAGGAAGGCGAAACCGCGATGGATATCTGCGCCTATGCGGCGCATATGGCCGCGTTGATGGGCGCGCATATCATCAAGGTCAAACCGCCGACGGATGCCCTGTTCCTGGACCCCGCGAAGAAGGTCTACAAGGACCAGAAGATTCCCGTAAAGACGTTGACCCAGCGGATCGAGCATGTCGTGCAGTCCTGCTTCAACGGCCGGCGCATTGTCGTGTTCTCCGGCGGCGAAGCGAAGGACCTGAAAGGCATCTATGCCGAAGCCAAGGCCATCCGCGACGGCGGCGGCAACGGATCGATCATCGGTCGCAACACCTTCCAGCGTCCGAAGGAAGAGGCGCTGGCGATGCTGGGCGAGATCATCAAGATCTATCAGGGCAAGGCGTAACCCCATTCGCGCCGAATCCTGCCAGCTCTACCTGATCACCCCGCCGTCTTTCGACGCGGGGGGACCGGAAGCCTTTGCAGAAATCCTGACAGCGGCGCTGGATGCGGGCGACGTCGCCTGCATCCAGCTTCGCCTGAAAGACGTGTCGGACGACGACATCCGGCGCGCCTGTGACGTCCTGCGACCCGTCGCGCAGGATCGCGATGTCGCCTTTATCCTGAACGACCGTGCCGATCTCGCCGCCGAGACGGGATGCGACGGCGTCCATATAGGCCAGGAAGACACTCCCTATGACGAAGCAAGGCGGATTGTGGGGAACGAGGCCATCGTCGGCGTCACCTGCAAGGCCGACCGCGACCTGGCCTTCGAAGCGGGCGAACGCGGCGCCGATTACGTCGCCTTCGGCGCGTTCTTTCCGTCCACGACCAAACAGATCACCACCCCGGCGGATACCGAAATTCTGACCTGGTGGCAGGAAATGATGGTTGTCCCCTGTGTCGCGATCGGCGGAATCACGGTCGAAAACTGCGAGACGATTATCGAGGCCGGCGCGGATTTCCTCGCCGTCGGCGGCGGTGTCTGGAACTACAAAGACGGCCCCGCAGCCGCGGTAAAGGCGTTCAACGAAAAAATGGCCGGTTAGGCTTCGTTGTCAAACAACCGCGTCAAACGTCGGGATCAGACGCCGGCATCTGCCACCGGCGCCCACAGCACATCCTCGATCCGTTCCGCCCCGGTGGCCAGCATCACCAGCCGGTCGAAGCCGAGCGCAATGCCGGCGCAGTCGGGGATGCCGCTTTCCAGCGCTGCCAGAAAATCCTCATCCACCGGATAGGGCGCGCGGCCCTCGGCAACGCGCTGCGCCGTCATCGCGGCGAACCGTGTCCGCTGTTCCGCGGCATCGGTGAGTTCGCCATATCCGTTGGCGAGTTCGAGCCCGCAGATAAATATCTCGAACCGGTCGGAGACGCGCCCGTCTTCCGGCGACAGCCGCGCCAGCGCCGCCATCGACGCCGGATAGGAATGCAGCACGGTCGCGGTGCCGATTCCGAGATTGGGCTCGATCCGGTCGAGATAGATGCGAAAGAAGATATCCTCCCAGGTATCGTTGGCCGCCGTGCGCACGCCGAGCCCGTCGGCATACATGCACAGCATGTCCGTATCCGGGTTCAGCGGATCCTCCGCCGTCGCCAGCAGGTCGATCCCGGCATAGCGCTCGAACGCTGCCTGCACCGACAGGAATTCCCACGGCTTGCCGAGATCGCAGATCACATCGCCGCGCCGTGCGACCGGACCGCAGGCGGCACATATAAACGCGGCGGCCTCTTCGGCGATATCCCGCCAGTCCGCGCCGGTGCGGTACCATTCGAGCATGGTGAATTCGGGATGGTGCCGGGCCGAGCGCTCGCCGTCGCGGAAAACGCGGGCAAGCTGGAAAATCCGCTGCATCCCCGCCGCCAGCAGTTTTTTCATCGCGAATTCGGGCGAGGTATGCAGATAGACCGGCCGGCGCGCGCCATGGGGCTCGCCGAGCGAGGTTTCGAACGCCGTCAGATGCGGCTCCATACCCGGCGAGACCTGCAGCACGGGCGTTTCGACCTCGACATAGCCGCGCCGGTCGAAGAACTCGCGGACGGATTTGACCATGTCGGCGCGGCGGACGAGAGCATCCGCCCGGTCTTCGAAACGGTCGGGATGCCACCAGGCGGTGCGGGCGGCGGGATTTTCGGACGGGGTTTCGTTATTTTTCATGGCGGCGATAATGCCCCATCAACACAGGGAACGTCACCTTTGTCATCGACCATGCCCATTCCGGTCTGCGCGCCATGAAATCCGCCACGCTGCGCTCGGGCACCGACCTGTTCCGGGCCGGGCTCGCCGCCGAATCGGAAATCGCGGCGCTGGATGCCGTCGGTGCCGAATACAGCATCGCGGTGCCGGCGGGACTTGCGGCGCTTATAGACCGGTCGAATCCGGACGATCCCATCGCCCGACAGTTCGTGCCCGACCCGGCAGAGCTGGTCCGGCGCGACGACGAACTGGAAGACCCGATCGGCGACGAGACCCACTCGCCGGTGCGCGGACTCGTCCATCGCTATCCCGACCGCGTGCTGCTGATGCCGACCCTCGCCTGCCCGGTCTATTGCCGCTACTGCTTTCGCCGCGACCGCGTGGGGCGGGCGGCCGGCGCGCCGACAGCGGACGATCTGGACATCGCTTTCCGCTATATCGAAGATCATCCCGGCATCCGCGAAGTCATCCTGACCGGCGGCGATCCGCTGTCGCTGTCCGACGCGCGCCTGGCCGGCATCGTTGCCCGCCTGAACAGCATTCCGCACCTCAACAACCTGCGCATCCACACACGGGTGCCGGTCGTCCTCCCCGGCCGCGTAACCGACGGGCTGATCGCCGCCCTGACGTCGGACATGCCTGTCTGGATGGCACTGCACACCAACCATGCGAACGAACTGACGAACGATGTCGCCGCCGCCTGCGACAGGTTGACCCGGGCCGGCATCCCGCTGCTGTCGCAGACGGTTCTGCTGAAGGGCGTGAATGACAGCATCGGGGTCCTGACCGACCTGATGCGCCGCCTGATTGCGCTCAAGATCAAACCCTATTACCTGCACCATCCGGACCGGGCCCGCGGGACCGCAAAATTCCGCCTGACGCTGGCAGAAGGACAGGCGCTGGTTGCCGGGCTGCGGGGCAATATTTCCGGCCTGTGCCAGCCGACCTATGTGGTCGATATTCCGGGCGGGCACGGCAAAACGCCCGTCGCGGGCCTTGCGCCATCGGACGCTCCGCCGGGGTCATCTGCCGGGTCGCCAGGCAAAACATGGAAACTGCGCGATTTCCGCGGCGAAACGCACGATTACGTCGATAAATAACCCCGGTTTCAGCGATACCGATGCGATTGCCTATTCCGGGGCAAGCTGATAGTTTCCGCCGCCCTTACCCGGAAAACTTTCAAAGCGGAACTGCAGGATGAAGATCCAGGCCAATACCATTCGACCCGGCAACGTCATCGAGTACGGCGACAAGCAATGGCGCGTGCTCAAAACCGAGATTTTGCTGCCCGGCAAGGGCAATGCCTTTATCCAGGTCGAAATGCGCGATCTGAAGTCCGGCAACAAGACCAACGAGCGGTTCCGGACGGCGGAAACCGTCGAAAAGCTGATGGTCGAGGAAAAGGACGCGACGTATCTGTACGCCGAAGACGACAAGATGATGTTCATGGACAGCGAATCCTATGAACAGTTCTCGCTCGACAGGGATGTCATCGGGGATTCCGCCGCGTTTCTCCAGGACGGCATGGTTGTCGTTGCGGAACTGATCGACGGCGTTGTCGCCGGCGCGAAACTGCCGCAGCATGTCACGATGGAAGTGATCGAAGCGGACCCGGTGGTCAAAGGACAGACCGCGTCGTCTTCCTACAAGCCCGCCGTTGTCGAGAACGGCGTCCGCGTGATGGTCCCGCCGCATATCGAAGCCGGCACGCGGATCGTCGTGAACACCGAAGATTCGTCCTACGTCGAGCGCGCCAAGGACTGATACCGCTCCATCTGCCGGCATGCCTGAAAATACAGGCCCGGTATTGCAGGAAAGCCTGAAACGCAATGTCGATGCCGACCCCCCTGATCAATGTGATGAACAACGCCGCCCGCAAGGCATCGCGCCTGCTGATGCGCGATTTCGGCGAGGTCGAGCAGCTTCAGGTTTCCCGCAAGGGGCCCGGCGATTTCGTGTCCGAAGCGGACAAGCGCACCGAACAGATCCTGCACGAGGAACTGCACAAGGCGCGTCCGGGTTTCGGCTTCCTGATGGAAGAAGGCGGCGCGATCGAGGGCGACAACGCGAGCGAGCGCTGGATTATCGATCCGATCGACGGGACGACGAATTTCCTCCACGGGATTCCGCATTTCGCGATCTCCATCGCTGTCGAGCGGGAAAAGGAACTGATCGCCGGGATGGTTTACGAGCCTGTCCGGGACGAGGTTTTCTGGGCGGAACGCAATGAAGGCGCCTATCTGAACCGACAGCGCCTGCGGGTCTCCGGACGCAGCGATATGCGCGATGCGCTGCTCGCGACAGGCATTCCTTTCGGTAACCGGCCCGGCAAGAAATCCTTCTCCGCCATGCTCAATGCCGTGATGAGCCGCACCGCCGGCGTCCGCCGCCAGGGCTCCGCGGCGCTCGACCTCGCCTATGTCGCGGCCGGACGTTATGAAGGTTTCTGGGAAACGGCGCTTTCACCGTGGGATATCGCAGGCGGCATCGTGATCGTCCGTGAGGCCGGCGGGCTGGTCAGCCAGATCGACGGGCGCGACAACATGCTGTACGGCGAGTCCATTCTTGCCGCAAACCAGCAGCTTTATGACCCGCTGCGAAAAATGCTGATGGAAGCGGTCCGCAACGAAGGGCTAAAGCTCAGCGATTGACCCGTTATTTCAATGGGTTGCTTGCTTAACGCCACGCCAAAGTGGTTGTCGCCGCACCCGCTCTCGGTTATGTTGCCCTGTCCGGCGCCTCCGCATCAGGCCCGGTTACGCGTTCATTATTCGGGTTGGAAATGATGGCTTCCAGATTTGGGCGGCACTTAGCGGCCGCTGCACCGCGCGCTTTCACCGCGGCGGCACTCGCTCTCCTGACCACCGGACTTGTCGCCCCGACGGCGCAGGCACAACGCGACGCAGGGTCGGTAACAGTCGATCTCAGCGTGCTCGATTCGCTTGGCACGCCTCAGAATGTGCCGCAACTGCTTCGGCCGGGCGTTCGCTCGCTGCTGATGCCGAATACCCGCCAGAACAGCGGCGCCCGGTTTGCGCCGGCCGCGCCCGCGATGCCAAACAGTAACGGTGCGCCGGACTCCAGCGGCCTGACGCTGAAACCGCCGTCGCAGATGCGGCCTGCCGCGACCGCCCGCCCGGCACCTGCGCGAACCACGCAACCGCGGCCTGTCGCCAAACCCGCCGCGCCGCGCGTCACGCCCCCTGCCCCTCCGGCGATGGCGGCGAAGCCCCCGGCGCCGCCCACAGTACCGTCGCCCCCCGCCATTCCGGAGCGTGCGGGCACGCCGCCCCTGCCCGTTTCGCCGCCGACTGCGCCGTCGGGCATAGCCAGTGTCCCGCCAGCGCCGCCGCCGGCACTTGCGCCGCCGCCTCCGGCGCCGCCACCTGCCCCGCCCGCAATACCGGCGGCGCGGCCGGACCCGTCGCCCGCCGCACAAACGCCCCCGACACAGACAGCCGCGCTGACATCGGCCCCGGCGACCGGCGGAAAACTGAATGCCGGGCAGCAGTTCCGGCTGATGTTCGGCGCCGGCGAGGCCGCGGTCGAAAAAGCCGCCGCGGAGCAGCTCGACAACATTGCGAAATCGCTCAAGAGCGACGAGACATTGCGCCTCCAGCTTCTGGCCTTTTCGGGCGGCAGCGCGCAAACGCCGAGCCAGGCCCGGCGGATGTCCCTGTCGCGGGCGCTTGCCGTCCGTTCGCACCTGATCAAGGAAGGCGTGCGTAGCACTCGGATCGATGTGCGGGCTCTCGGGAACAAATCCGAAGGCGGGCCGCCTGACCGGGTCGACGTTATCGTCACCACACGCTAATGCGCGATCGATGCCCGCATCCCGAGATATCCCGCTGACAGACAGCTGACGGAGCCAACCTGAAGATGACCCACCCGCGGCGCTACCTGATCCGAATGGTCGTCTTCCTTGTTGCCGTGATCGGCCTCGCCGGGGTTCTGTCGGGCGGCATTCGCGATGCCTTCATGGCAAACGCCGCGCTGAACGGCCTGATCGTCGGCGTCCTGATTCTCGGCATCGTCTATATTTTCCGCACCGTCTTCGTGCTGACCAGCGATGTCGCCTGGCTGGAAAGTTTCCGCGCCGGCCAGCCGGCCCTGTCGGGCGCGCCGGAACCGCGCATGCTCGCACCGATGGCGGCCATGCTCGGCGAACGCACAGCCCGGTTCAGCCTGTCGACGATATCGATGCGCTCGCTTCTGGACGGGCTCGCCTCCCGACTGGACGAATCCCGCGATATCTCGCGCTATCTTATCGGCCTGCTCATCTTTCTCGGTCTGTTGGGGACTTTCTGGGGGCTGCTGCAGACCATCGGCGCGGTCAGCAACGTCATCGCGACCCTCAATGTCGGGTCGGGCGAAATAGGCACGGTGTTCGACGACCTCAAGAAAGGCCTGCAGGCGCCGTTATCGGGCATGGGGACCGCGTTTTCGTCATCGCTGTTCGGTCTTGCGGGCTCGCTGGTGCTCGGCTTTCTCGAACTTCAGGCGGGCCAGGCCCAGAACCGGTTCTACAACGACCTGGAGGACTGGCTGTCGGGCCAGACACGGCTCGGCTCCGGCGCCTCCATCGGCGAAGGCGACCAGTCCGTGCCGGCCTACGTTCAGGCGTTGCTGGAACAGACGGCAGACGGGCTCGAAAACCTGCAACGCACCCTCCAACGGGGCGAGGAATCGCGGATCGGTGCGAATACCGGCATCAGCAAGCTTGCTGACCGTCTTGGCACCCTGACCGACCAGATGAAGACCGAACAGAACCTGATGGTCAAACTGGCGGAGAGCCAGATGGACCTGAAACCTATCCTGTCGAGACTGGACGAGCATTTGAGCCGGCCGGCGCTCGGCGGCGGTGCCGGGAGCGACGAGGTGCCGACCCATATCCGCAATATCGACATCCATCTTGCCCGGCTGCTCGAAGAAACCGCCACGGGGCGAACCGAGATGATCGACGAACTGCGGAACGAGATCCGGGTCCTGTCGCGCACGCTCGCGGCGATTGCCGAAAAAGCGGGCCGATAGGCCCGCGGCGGGGGAAGATTTAAATGCCCGGCGCATTAAGGCGACGTCGATCCTCCCTCGATATATGGCCGGGCTTTGTCGATGCGCTCTCGGCGTTGCTGATCATCATCATTTTCCTGCTGATGGTATTTACCCTGGCGCAGTTTTTCCTGAGCGAAATGCTGTCGGGGCGCAATCAGGCGCTGGACCGCCTGAACCGGCAGGTGGCCGAGCTGGGCGAGATGCTGTCGCTGGAACGTTCGGCCAATGTCCGGCTCCGCGACGAGGTATCCCAGCTATCGGCCGATCTATCCGCTTCGAGCGCGACGCGCGAACGCCTGTCGAGCCAGCTTTCCGAATTGCTGCCCCAGAAGGACGCGCTGGAATCGATGCTGGCGGACGCGACGCGCGCGCGCGACGACCTGCAGGGCAAACTCGATACCGCGCTTGCCATGGCCGACAAATCCGCCGCGGAGCTGGAGGAAGCGCGAAAATCGGTGACGGCCGACAAAGCAACAATTGAAGCCCAGCTCGGTGAAATCGCCCAGCTCAACCGCGACCTGAAGGCGCTGCGGGAACTCCGGACGGACCTGGAAAAGCAGGTCGGCGACCTTGCCGCCACGGTGCAGGCCCGCGACACCTCCCTGACGGCGCTGCGCGACCGGTCGAAGGAACTCGAAGCGAAGCTCTCCACCGAACAGGAGCGCACGGCGCTCGCACAGAAGGATATCGCGCAGAAAGACCTCACCATCAGGGAGCTTGGCGAACAGGCGCAGCGGATCGGCGAGGACCTGACCGAAGAACAGCGCGAAAGCGCGGAGGCCAAAAAACAGGTCGCGGCGCTGAACCTTCAACTGGTGGCACTGCGGCGCCAGCTTGCGCGGCTCAACGCCGCCCTTGGCGCTTCCGAAGCCAAGGCGGCGGAACAGAACGTGCAGATCGCCGCCCTCGGCAAACGACTGAACCAGGCGCTTGCCAGCAAGGTCGCGGAACTTGCCCGCTACCGTTCGGAATTTTTCGGCCGGTTGCGCGAAGCGCTGGGCGACCAGCAGGATATCCGGATCGTCGGCGACCGCTTCGTGTTCCAGTCGGAAGTGCTGTTTCCATCCGCCTCCTCGGACCTCAATCCCGGCGGCCGCGACCAGATAGCGCAACTCGCAAAGACGCTGATTGAAATCTCGAACCGCATACCGGATGAGCTTAACTGGGTTCTGCGGGTCGACGGCCACACCGACAGCCTGCCGATACGGACCGCGCAATTTCCCTCCAACTGGGAACTGTCATCGGCCCGGGCGATCGCGGTCGTGAAACAGCTGCGCGCATACGGGGTGCCGGCCAAACGGCTTGTCGCCGCCGGATTCGGCCAGTTTCAGCCGCTTGACGACCGGAACGACGAGGTCGCCTATCGCCGCAACCGGCGCATCGAGTTCAAGCTGACGCAGCGCTGAGAGCAAAACCCCGCCGATCCGGGGCGACGCCGCGGGTTTTTGTTGCAATGCCCCCGCCCATTCCCTATAACCCGCTGACTTTCGCAGGAGAAATGCGTTGAAAAAAGATATTCACCCCGATTACCACGAAATCAACGTCGTGATGACCGATGGTACGACCTACAAGACCCGCTCCACATGGGGCGCCCCGGGCGACACCATGAAGCTCGATATCGATTCCAAGTCGCACCCGGCATGGACCGGCGGTTCACAGCGCCTTGTCGATACCGGCGGACAGGTGGCGAAGTTCAACAAACGCTTCCAGGGAATGGGTCTCGGCAGCGGCAGCTAAAAACCGGTTACGGTTCCAGGCCCCGAAAATGCGAAAAGGACGCCCCTGGCGTCCTTTTTTGCGTTCACGGATCATTCGCCGATTTCAGGTGCCGCAGCAGCGATTTCGCGTCAGCCGGCCTGTTTTGACGCCATTTCGCGCAGGCTGATCACCTGATCGTACAGCCGGCGGCTGCGATCCATATATCCGCGGATTTCCAACGGCAGAGGCGCACCGTCTGCGGCGGCGACGCGACCGGCATCAATCCGCGTCAGCAGCCCGTCCGCGCGGGTTTCCGCCTCTTCGGGGGTTATTTCGCCCGCAGCCACTGCCTTTTGCAGCAAGAGCCACGCCATAGCCTCTGTCAGATCACGCGTAACCGACGAAATCTCCTTGACGATCCGCGCCCGCACATCGGGAGCGCGGTCGGCATTCGGGTCTTCGGGCGCCGCCTGCACCTCCGCGAGAAAATCGCGCAGTTCGGTCATCAGCGACAGCGTGTCCTGATAAGCGTCTTCAATAAAGGCTGCAAGCGGACCGGACATGTCGTTTCGTTCCATATTTGGCTGGTTTTTCATCCTGAGAGGATGTTTACCTTACCGTTTATGCCCTGAACAAAGCGTAAAGTAAAAAAAGAGCCGCCCCGGAGGGCGGCTCAAGTCAACAGGGAGGCGTCAAAAGGATGGGATGAGGATCCTTTTCGACGGCCCGGTCGCCCGGACCGTCAAAAAAGAAGATAAGGCCGAAATGGTTAACAAAAATTTAAAACACCGGGGAAATTTTCATAAAACTCAACCTGGCATAATTCTCGTGCGTCAGGGATTTCGTACTTTTTCTATTATAAATCAATATGTTATGAATTTTTGCTGCAAGACTCAAAGGAAGGTCACCCGATCTTGAAATAAATTAATTCCCGAAACGCGTTAATTTTTCCGCTTTGGGCCGCTTTTGGGCCGCGACGGTCCGGTTCAGGATTTGAAGATCGATTCCACCCCGGCCCGATGGGCCTCTTTGCGGGCGATTTCGGCACGAACCCGCTCGATCTCTTCCTCCATCTCCGCAATATACTCGTGCAGTTCCTCGATTGAGATCGGATCGAGGTCCCGTTTGGGTTTCGGCATGTTTTTCGGTAGATCGTCGTTTTCCAGCACCTGCAATTCTCCTCTCTCCGGGCTTGCCAGTGTGCCGCCGAGGCGATAGACCTGCAACCTTAGTTTCCATCATTTCCGAGCGTTGATGTCCGTGTCTTACGAGATACCCGATACCATGACCGTCATCCAGATCGCCGAGTTCGGCGGCCCCGAGGTATTGAAGCCTGCGAAACGTCCGACCCCGGTGCCGGGCGCGGATGAAGTGCTCGTGAAGACCGCGGCCGTGGGCGTGAATTTTCCGGACACCATGCAGCGCAAGGGGGCCTACCCGCCCCCGCCCGGCACGACCGATATTCCGGGCCTCGAACTCGCCGGCACCGTCGTCGCGGTCGGCAGCGGCGTCACGGAATGCGCACCCGGCGACGAGGTCTGCGCCCTTGTCTCCGGCGGCGCCTATGCCGAGTACTGCGTCGTTCCCACCGCAACGGCCCTGCCGTTGCCCAAGGGTTACGATATGCTGAAAGCCGCGGCCATCCCGGAGAATTTCTTCACCGTCTGGACGAACCTGTTCGACGGCGTGCATCTGACGGCGGGTGATACCATTCTGATTCATGGCGGATCGGGCGGTATCGGCACCGCCGCCATACAGGTCGCGAAGGCCTTCGGCGCAACGGTCTTCACCACGGCGCGGAACGCCGAAAAGTGCAAAGCCTGCGAAGAGCTCGGTGCGACCCGCGCGATCAACTATACCGAGGAAGACTTCGTCGAGGTCGTCAAGGAAGCGACCGGCGGCATCGGCTGTTCGGTCGTGATGGATATGGTCGGCGGCGATTATTTCAACCGGAACCTCGAAGTCCTTGCGCCCGATGGCCGCATGGTGCAGGTCGCGGTACAGAAAGGCGCCAAGGTCGAACTGTTCATACCGACCATCATGGCCAAGCGGATTCACTACACCGGATCCACGCTGCGCCCGAGGACGACCGAACAAAAAGGGGCGGTCGCGAAGGCGGTGTACGAGAATCTCTGGCCGTTATTCGAAAAAGGCGATATCAAGCCTCTGATTTTTAAAACCTTCCCGCTGGAGAATGCCGCCGAGGCCCACGCCTTGATGGCATCGAGCAGCCATATCGGGAAGATAATGCTGACGGTCGACGACGCAGGCTGACGCCCGCGCCGTATGACGGTCTTCAATCTGGACACCGAACGTAGCAAGAGAGCACAACGTTATGAGCCGTGACGCAAACGAAAGCACCAAGCCGCTGATGCCGAAAGCCACCGCCGTGTGGCTGATCGAAAACACCGCATTGACGTTCCGCCAGATCGGCGCGTTCTGCGGTCTCCACGATCTGGAAGTTCAGAGCATCGCCGATGACGAAGTTGCCGTCGGCATGGTCGGGTACGACCCGATCGTCAACGGTCAGCTGACCAGGGAAGAAATCGAACGCTGCGAGGCAGACCCGGCCGAACGCCTTAAGATGGCGGTCACGACGGTGCCTCGCCCGGCCAGCCGCACCAAGGGGCCGCGTTACACACCGGTCGCCCGACGCGGCGACAAGCCGGATGCGATTGCCTGGCTGGTGAAGCATTTCCCGAATCTGAAAGACGCGCAGATCTCGCGTCTTATCGGCACCACCAAGCCGACGATCTCGGCGATCCGCGACCGGTCTCACTGGAACATGGCGGCAATCACGGCGCGTGATCCGGTGGGCCTCGGCCTGTGCAATCGTCAGGACCTCGACAAAGAAGTGAAGCGCGCCGGCTACGTTTCCACATCGGAAGCGCCGGTGATCGAGGAAACGCCGAAAGCCTCAACGCCCGCAATGCCGGAATTCAAACTCTAGGTCGCAAGACGTGCACGAAAAAACAAAGCCCGCGCCGTAAATCACGGGGCGGGCTTTTTCTTCGGGCTATTGCAACCTGTCAGGAATGTGCGAGGCGCGTCATCTCGTCCTTGACGACGAGTTTTCGTTTCTTGATGGCCGCCAGGGTGGCAGGGTTGGGCTGAAGTTTTCGTTTCTCATCCTTCAGCTCCGTCTCGAGTGCTTCATGTTTCGTTTTCAGAAACTCAATCCGCTCTCTTTCACCCATGTCGCATACCCTCCGTCATTGAAATTCAGGACGGGTAAATTCTAGACCGCGATCACCGGAAATGTAAATCGGCGTTTTGCCGGCATCCGGGCCGCTTCAGCGGAAAGATATTACAAGCGGGCGCAGGCATCCCGGATTATCGCCGGATCCAGATCGCCGAATGCGACGCCCAGCATATGGGCGATATTGGCACGGTCCGCATCGCCGGGAACGCTGCCGATCGCGGAAAAATACTCGGCCAGAGTCGCCACCGCATCGGCAAGCCGCGCTTCATGGCCGAGCGAATCATCCGGGTCGCGGACAATCGCGCCGGCAAGCATGAGCTGCTCGGTATGTTCGCAATCGATTTCCGCCTTCTGGATTCGCTGGCGCAGGGATTCCGTCAGCTCGGCGGGTGCCGGCGGCATGCCGCCTTTCATGCGCACCCGCACCGCACGCAATGCGCGAACGACGTCGTGATGCCATTCTTCGACAGCTGCCAGAACGGTTTTCATGTCCTCTGCGCTCAACGCCCCGCGGCCGGACGCGCCCTGCCACATGCAAAACAACAGGACATTCACATCCAGTTCATGCGCATCCTGCAATTCCAGGCAGGCCGCGCCGACGCCGTCGGACATGTAGACGCCGAGAGAAAAATCCCAGAAAGGGTGTTCGGGAAATTCAGCCAATCAATCGCTCCTTGTTTGAACTCGTACCCGGATCAGACCGCCCCGGGTTGCGTACCGGATGCCTCCGGATTGCCGATATAAATACCGAGCCCGGCTGCGGTATGCACCAGGGTTCCGTGCGGGTCTACCCGGTGGCTGTTTAGAATCCCATCCGCAAGCGGAACATCGCGGCATTCCCGATTGGACCACACCACGAGGCGGTCGAACTTGCCGTGCGCCACAAGATCCACGGCGCAAACGCCGAACGCGGAGGCAAACAACCTGTCACGCGGAGACGGCGCGCCACCGCGCTGGACATGTCCCAGCACCGTGATTCGCGATTCCGCGCCGGTCGATTGTTCGATCAGGTCGCTGACGCGCTGGCCGACCCCGCCGAAGGTGAAACCGCCATCGGCGCGTCTGCGACCGACGGCCTCACCATCGGGCAGCTGTGCCGCCTCGGCGACGATCACGAGCGCGAAATTCCGGCCGTTCTTGCGTACATCGAGAATTTTCCGGGCGAGACCTTCGGTCGTCCACGGGATCTCGGGCATCAATATGGCATCGGCGCCACCGGAAATCCCGGCGGACAAGGCAATATGTCCGGCATTCCGCCCCATCACTTCCAGCACCATGACCCGGTCGTGGCTCGCCGCGGTCGGCTGAAGCCGGTCCAGGGCCTCGGACGCGACATCAACGGCGGTAACATAGCCGATGGCGTTTTCGGTTTTGTCGACATCGTTGTCGATCGTCTTGGGAATGCAGACAAGGTTCAGCCCGCCCTGAAGGGCAAGCCTGCGCAGAATCGCAAGGCTGCCGTCGCCGCCAATGCCGATCAGGGCGTCAAGACCAAGCTCGTGGTAGCCGTCTATGATCTCTTCGGAGCGGTCTCTGACAGTCCCGTCGGGCATCGGATAGGCGAACGGGTCGCCGCGGTTCATGGACCCCAGAATCGTCCCCCCCAGCCGGAGAATATTGCCGTCGAACTGCTCCAGGGTGAGCTCTTCGGCCACCACCGGGGTCTCCATCAAACCATGGGTGCCATGATGTATTCCGAAAACCCGAAAGCCGTATCCGTCTATCGCCCGAAAGGCCACCGCCCGGATGGCGGCATTCAGCCCGGCGCAGTCCCCACCGCTCGTCAGAACGCCAATTCTTTTTGCTTCTGTCACGAATAAGCCCCATAAATCTGCTGCGAAGACGTGCTCAAAATTAACAGTACGCAGCCGTTTCTGCTATCCTTCGCACCGCAAGAACTAAAATGAGACTGAATTCATGAGCGAACAGGAAGCCCTTCGCCAGAAGCTGGTGGAACTGGAGCTTGAGCATCGCGATCTGGATGACGTCATCGCGCGGCTGACAGAACGCGCGCCCTACGACCAGCTACAGTTGCAGCGGCTGAAAAAACGCAAGCTTATCCTAAAAGATCAGATAGCGGGCATCGAAGACCAGTTGCTGCCCGATATCATTGCCTGAGATTTATCCGGAAAGTATGCGTCAGGGCCCCCCGGACAGACATCGTCCGGTTCCCGTAGTGGCATATGCGCGCGGGATTCCCGTCAGGCAGGTTCGGCGCGTGTTCCCACCTTGTTGGCGTACATGGCCTTGTCCGCTGCCTCCAGCGCCGCCCCGGCATCGCCGCCGCCGCGAATGGTGTGCACCCCGAAGGCGACATCCAGAGTGATCTCCTCGCCCTGCCATTCGAGCGGGTCCTCGGCGATTGTCCTGGCAAGGAACTCGGCCTTGTTCCGGGCGGCCTCTTCATCGGCGTGGGACAGCATGACGCCGAATTCATCGCCGCCGAGCCGGCCGACGATGTCGGATTCACGCACATTGCCTGCAAGAATTTTCGCAACCTTCAGAATAGCCGCGTCGCCCGCCGCGTGGCCCTTGCCGTCATTGAGCTGTTTGAGCCCGTTCAGGTCCAGGTAGATCACGCTGGACGGCGTACCGTAGCGTTCGGCATAGGACAGGTTGCGCGACAGTTCCCGCACAAAGGCGCGGCGGTTGGCGACCGGTGCCAGCGTGTCCTGATCGGCAAGCTCTTCCAGGTATTCGATCCGATTCTTGCTCTCGTTGAGCTCCTGGCGCAGCGTATCGACCTCGGCCATAAGCTGGGTGATCGCTTCCTGCACCTTCGGCGTCAGCTCGTTCGCCGGAATTCCGAGCACCGATGCCGCATCCGTCGCCCGTCGGACAGGCGCGTTTTCGGCGGTCTTGCTGGCTTTTTCGTACGAGCCGACACCGGCAGAAGCTGCCGGCCGGCGTGTATTGTCTATGCGCATAGGAACGGTACCCGGTTCTGCAGTATGCGGAACTGATACCATCCGGACCGTTAAGATTTGGTTTAGAGTGGCGGATTCCTGCGCTTTGCGTGGGCCGATCCCGGCCTTATAATACGGCCCTTGTGGCACGTGGTATCGGACGTGTTTTCAGGTATAGCCGCCATCCTGAGGTTATCGGGCTGGCGGCGCGGCATTTAAGGGGAGCGAGCATGGTTGCGGGTAAAACGGCGGGATCCACCAATCGGCGCAAACCGGCGGCGAAAGCGCCCGTCGTCGGGGTCATCATGGGCTCGAAATCGGACTGGCCGACGATGAAGAACGCCGTCGACATGCTGAAAGCGCTGGGCGTACCGTTCGAGACGAAAATCGTATCTGCCCACCGAACGCCGGACCGGCTGGCCGAATACGCCAAATCGGCGAAAGAGCGCGGCCTGAATGTTATTATCGCGGGCGCCGGCGGTGCGGCGCACCTGCCCGGCATGGTCGCCGCGATGACCGCCCTGCCGGTGCTGGGCGTGCCCGTCGAAAGCAAGGCGCTGAGCGGCATGGACAGCCTCCTTTCCATCGTCCAGATGCCGGGCGGCATTCCCGTCGGGACGCTGGCCATCGGAACGCCCGGCGCCAAGAATGCCGGCCTTATGGCGGCCTCCATCATCGCGCTGCAGGACGACAAGGTGGCGAAAAAGCTGGACGCATGGCGGGCGAAGCAAACCGCCGACGTGCCGGACTCCCCGACGGGCCGCTGACGTGACGAACGGCTCAAGCCGAGATCCCGGCGCGCCGCTGCCGCCCGGCGCCACCATCGGCATTCTGGGCGGCGGACAACTGGGCCGGATGGCGGCGCTCGCTGCCGCGGCGCTTGGATACCGGTGTCATATCTTCAGCCCGGATGCCGATGCGCCTGCCAAGGAAGTCTCCGCCGCACAGACCACCGCGCCATATGACGACATGGACGCCGCGCGCGCCTTCGCCGCCGCCGTCGATGTCGTGACATTAGAATTCGAGAACGTCCCGGACGAAACGCTCGCAGTGATCGCGGAGGCCGTGCCGGTGCGACCGAGCGTCGATGCGCTCCACATATCCCAGGACCGGGCGATCGAAAAAACGTTTCTCGCCGATAACGGAATCGGGACCGCGCCGTGGGCGCCTGTCGTCACCGCGGCGGATATTGAACCTGCCGCCGGGATCGGCTTCCCCGCGATCCTGAAAACCGCGCGGTTCGGCTATGACGGCAAGGGACAGGTGCGCGTCGAGTCCGCCGCAGGTCTCGCCGCCGCATGGGCACAACTAGACGAAGCACCCGCCGTGCTGGAAGGTTTCGTCGATTTCGAGCGCGAAATATCGGTGATCGTCGCGCGCGGCCCCGGCGGCGACACCAGAAGCTATATCCCGGTCGATAACGTCCACCGCGACCATATCCTTTTCACCACAACCGCGCCGTCGACCGTCAATGCCGATATCGCCAGGACAGCCCGGAATATCGCGGACAGGATTGCCGATGCGCTCGATCTGGTCGGACTGCTGGCGGTCGAGATGTTCGTCACCCGCGACGGCGACGTTCTGGTCAACGAAATCGCCCCCCGGCCCCATAACTCCGGCCACTGGACGATGGATGCCTGCGCTGTCAGCCAGTTCGAACAGTTTATCCGCGCGGTCGCCGGCCTGCCGCTGGGCGACCCTGAACGTCATTCAAACGCGGTGATGACCAACCTGATCGGCGATGAGGCGGACCGGTGGCTGGAGCTGATGAAGGAAGACGGCGCCTGCCTTCACCTGTACGGCAAGGCCGAGAGCCGGCCGGGCCGCAAGATGGGCCACGTCAACCGGCTGTCACCCCGGGTACGACCCGCCCCCTGAGGCCTGTCCGCCGTAACGCTTGCGCGCGACATCGCGCAGGATACGCAGCGGGTTCGGTGTTTTCTGACAAATATCTTCCGTGCGGCGGCGGACCGAGGTAATGCGCATCACATCCGCAATGCGCCGGTCGAGAAAATCGGATGTTTCCGTCCCGCCCTCGCTGGTGTCGTCCAGCCAGAACAGGGTGGTCGATGCAACCACGCCCGCCAGCAATCCGCGCTTTGTATAGAACGAAAAATCGGCCGAGCGGTCGCCAACCGCATACCAGATGTCATCGACGGTGCGGTACAGGAGGCGCGCGCCGAGCGCCGCATTCTGCGGCATCGCGAGCCAGGACAGACCGCGGCGGACGGCTTCCCTGTGGGGTTCCAGCGCTTCAAGCCGCAGCTCCACGGCGATGGTGACGCGCTCATGGATCCGCATCTCGTCGAGATCCGCAGCTTCCAGACCGGCAATCATGCAGCGGTCAGCCCAGCGCGAAAAATGCCGGATCATATCGCTCGTGCCGCGGGGGAATGCCGCCTGTGCGACGTCATCGCTGACGCCGATATCCCGCGCCCCGGCGCGCAGCGCTGCCGGCGACCAGCCATCGAACGGAGTATGCGCAAGGGTCGCGACAATCAGCCGGTCGCGCAGGGTGGTATCGATGACGTGCTCGGGATCGGTCATGCGTCCCCCTCTTCCGGATCGGTATTCTCCTCGCCCGAATTCCGCGCCATCGCATATTCCATGAAGTTCTTGAGTTCCTCATTGAACGTCAGCATGGACAGGTCGGTCATCCGCATAGGGAACAACACGCCGTCGAGGTGATCGATTTCATGCTGCACCACCCGCGCATGAAAATTCGTCGCTTCGCGTTCCACCGCTTCGCCGTTCGGCGCATAGCCGCGATAGACGATACGCGAATAGCGCGGCACGGCGCCGGTCATGCCGGGAATAGACAGGCAGCCTTCCCAGCCCATGACCAGTTCGTCGTCCAGCGGTTCGAATTCGGGGTTGATCAGCGCGGTGAGCGGAGAAAAATCCGTGGCGGCGGCATCTTCCTCGCCGCGTTCGCGGGGCGATTTGAAAATGATCACGCGCTTGCCTTCATAGACCTGCGGGGCTGCCAGTCCGACCCCCGTCGCGTCCTCCATCGTCTCGACCATATCCTCGAGCAGACGGCCGACATCGCGCGACGTCGGATCGGCGATTTCCGCCGCCGTTTTGAGCAAAACCGGGTGTCCCATGCGGGCAATTTTGAGAAGAGTCATGGAAAATCGGGGTCCTGAGGCTGTTTAAACGCAGAAATCGGCTGTTTTTCGCATATATGAGAGAATGGCGTTAAGGACTTTAAAATCAACCCCCGTATATGCTATACACCCGTCACTGAGCCGGTGGAAATGCCGGTTTTCGCTGTGTGCAGTGAAATATCATCATAACCGAATTTTATAACGCCCGACAGGAGACCATCGGACCGTGGAAGTTAGTGTTAGAGACAACGACGTAGATCAGGCGCTTCGCGCGCTTAAAAAGAAGATGCAGCGCGAAGGCATTTTCCGGGAAATGAAAATGCGCCGGTCATACGAAAAGCCGTCGGAACGCCGCGCCCGTGAAAAGGCCGAGGCCATCCGCCGCGCCCGCAAGCTGGAACGCAAGCGGATCGAACGCGAAGGCTTCTAGCCTTCCCGCGGGACATGTAACCGCACAGAATTCTAAAAGGCCGCTTTATGCGGCCTTTTTTCATGGCTGGAATTTCAGGGAGCGCGATATGACGGACGACACCAACATGGACCAGATCGAATTCTGGAATGGCGATCACGGCAGCGCATGGGCGCGCCATGCCGACATCGTCGACATCATGTTCGCCGAGATCACGGAGGCCGTGCTGAACGCCGCCGACATAAGCCCCGGGGACCGGGTGCTCGATCTCGGCTGCGGCAGCGGCGGCACCTCGCTCGCCATCGCCGAAAGGGTGACGCCCGTCGGCAGCGTCACCGCGATTGACGTTTCCGCCCCGATGCTCGAACGAGCGCGGCAGCGCAGCGACGCGGCGCAGCTGGTCAATGTCGATTTCCTGCTGGGCGACGCCTCGGTCTATCCCTTCGCCGCAAGTTCATTCGACGCCATGGTCTCCCGCCTCGGCGCAATGTTCTTCGACGACCCGGCAGATACCTTCCGCCGTCTCGCGCCGTCCCTCGATCCAGGCGGGCGGATTGCGCTCGGCGTCTGGCGGGGGCCGCGTGAAAACCTGTGGGCGATGGGCCCCGTCGCCGCCGCGAGGGAATTCCTCGACATGCCGCCGCGCCCCGGACCGGAAGAGCCGGGCCCCTTCTCGTTCGCCGACCCGGACCGCGTGCGCCGCATTCTCGGCAGCGCGGGCCTGACCGATATCGGCCTTGCCCCGCTGGACTTCGAGGTGCCGCTGGGCCGGACACTGGAAGAAGCGCTGAACTTCGTCATGGAGATGGGCCCGCTATCGGCGCCGCTGGGCAATGTGACGGGCGAAAACCGCCGGAAGGCAATTGCCGCCATCACGGATGTGCTGGAAGAGAACCAGGACGAAGACGGCATCGTCCGTCTCGCCGGCGCCTGCTGGATTGTCACCGCGCGCACGCCCTGACGCAGTCGCGCTAGCGTGGCGCGAACGGCATCACCTCCACCGGCACGGGGGCGACGAACCGGGCGAGCACATCCCGCGTTTCCGCCAGCGGCACGTCGCTGTCCGGCGTTTCGCTGACAATCACGCAGTCGACGGCAACGTTCCGGGCCCGCAGTGCCTCATAGGCTGTCAGCGAGTGGCTGAGACTGCCGAGATAGCTGCCACCGACGAGGATTGCCGGGATGCCCAGCGCGGCAATCAGGTCGGCGACGGTCCGCGTGTCGTCCAGCGGCACCATGACACCCCCGATTCCCTCGATCAGCAGGGACATGCCGGCCTCGTCCGCCTCGGCGATGGCCGCGGCGCAATAGGCGATCACATCGTTCACCGAGACCGACTTCCCCTCCCTGGCGGCTGCCATGTCGGGCGACAACGGGGCGGCGTACCGCCAGGGCGAGACGAGATCGATGCTTTCGGGCGTGATCGCGACCCCCGACGCCGCGAGCAGGCGCCCGGTATCGCTGTTCGCGGCATCCGCCGGATCGTACCCGCTCAGCAGCGGCTTGAGGACGGCGACCGTACGGCCCGACTGGCGCCATTGCCGCAGCAGGGCCTCGGCGACGTAGGTTTTCCCGATATCGGTGCCCGACGCGGTCACGAAGACGGCCGGCATCTCAGCCCCCGACGGCCGTCGCGCCGGGAACGGACAGCGAGAGCGCGTTTACCGCCGCCGCGAGCGCGCCGACCTGCGCCGGGGTGTGTTCCGCGGTAAAGGTAAAGCGCAGCCGCGACGTGCCGGCGGGGACGGTCGGCGGACGGATCGGCGTCACCAGAAAGCCCGCTTCCTCCAGCGCCGCCGAAGCATCGAGCGCCACCTGCTCGGCACCGACCACCAAGGGCACGATCGGGCTGTCCGGCGCAGGCAGGCCAACCGCGTCGCAGAATGCGCGCGCGGTGTTCAGCGGCCGCGCGACACGGTCGGTATCGGTGGCGATAATATCGACGGCGGCGATGCAGGACGCGATCACCGACGGCGGCAGACCGGTCGTATAGACGAGGCTGCGGGCGCGGTTTTTCATCAGCTCTATCACCGGCGCGCTGGCGCAGAGAAACGCGCCGTAGACGCCCGCCGCCTTCGATAACGTCCCCATCTGGAGCGGTATGTCGGGATGCGGATCGAATTCCCAGGCGCTGCCGCGACCGCCGCCCAGAACGCCGAACCCGTGGGCATCGTCGACCATCAGCCAGGCATCGCGATCCGCCGCGACCGCTGCCAGCCGGTCCAGCGGCGCGCGGTCGCCGTCCATGCTGAACACGCCTTCGGTGACGACGAGGCAGGTACCGAACGCGTCCCGGCAATCGTCCAATAACGACGCGAGATCGTCAGGATCGTTGTGCCGGAAGGTCTTTATCTCCGCCCGGCTCGCCCGCGCGCCCATATGCATGGACGCATGGCCGAGCGCATCGATCACAATGAGGTCTCCCGGCCCTGCCAGGGCGGGCAGGACGCCGCTATTGGCCATATACCCGCTGCCGAACACACAGGCCGCTTCCGTGCCTTTGAGCGCTGCAAGCTTCGCCTCCAGCACGGCATATAAATCGTGATTGCCGGTAATCAGCCGGGACGCCCCGGCCCCCGCGCCATAGGACTCGACGGCGCCCGCCGCCGCGGCTTTGACAGCGGGATGATGGGTGAGCCCGAGATAATCGTTACAGCAGAACGACACCATGTCGCGCCCGTCCCGGCGGATATGCACCGCATCCGTCCGCTGCGTGTCGACTACCGACCGGCGCAGTCCATGCGCCGTCAGACGGTCGAGTTTTGCGTTCGCGAACCTGTCGAGCGATTCGTTGGACATGCGGAATCCTGCTTGTCGTGGTCATCCCCGACCGTAGTATAGCCGACATGACAAATGAACCGATTCTCCCCCTGGCCGGCGCGGGCGACATCCGCCACGACTGGACCAAGGCCGAAGCCCGCGCCCTGATGGACGCGCCTTTCAACGACCTTATCCACGCCGCGCAGACCGTGCACCGCCGGCATTTCGATGCCAATGAAGTCCAGGTATCGACCCTGCTGAGCATCAAGACCGGCGGCTGCCCGGAAGACTGCGCCTATTGCTCGCAAAGCGCACATAACGAGGCCGATGTCGGCGCGGACAAGCTGATGTCGCTGGAAGCGGTGCGCGCCGCGGCGCTGCGGGCGAAGGATGCAGGCGCGACCCGCTTCTGCATGGGGGCGGCATGGCGCGGCCCGAAAGACCGGGATCTCGACGCCGTCTGCGACATGATCGCAGAGGTCAAATCGCTCGGCATGGAAAGCTGCGTGACCCTTGGCCTGCTCGATGACGGCCAGGCCGACCGCCTCAAACAGGCGGGGCTCGACTATTACAACCACAATATCGACACGTCCGCGGCGTTCTACGAAGAGATCATCTCGACCCGGACCTTCGCCGACCGCCTCGACACCCTCGCCCGCGTCCGCGATGCGGGTATCAATGTCTGCTGCGGCGGCATCGTCGGCATGGGCGAAGGGCGGGGCGACCGCGCAGACATGCTGCAGGAACTGGCGACCCTGCCCGAACACCCGGAAAGCGTGCCGCTGAACATGCTAGTCGCCGTTCCCGGCACGCCGCTTGCGGACGTCGATCCGCTGGACCCGCTGGAACTGGTCCGCGCCATCGCGACGGCGCGCCTGATGATGCCGAAATCCATGGTCCGCCTGTCCGCCGGGCGGCTGGAAATGGACGCCGCCACACAGGCGCTCTGCTTCCTCGCGGGCGCGAATTCGATCTTCTACGGCGATACGCTGCTGACCACCGGCAATCCGTCCCAGCACACCGACCGCGCCCTGTTCGACAAGCTCGGCGTGCGGCCCATGCCGATGGACATGCAGGCGGACCTGCCTGCCGCAGAGTAAACCGATGTCGGGCGTGCCGACCGCACATCTCTGGCTGCCCTATACCCAGATGCAGGATGCGCCCGAGCCGCTGCGCGCGGCGCGGACCGCGGGTGCGCGGATAATCCTCGAGGACGGGCGCGAACTGATCGACGCGGTCGCATCGTGGTGGACGGCCTGCCACGGCTACAACCATCCCCATATCGCGATGGCGATGGAAAAGCAGCTTCACGCCATGCCGCATGTAATGTTCGGCGGGCTGGTGCACGACCCGGCGGAAAAACTCGCCGCCCGCCTCGCGGTCATGCTGCCGGGTTCGCTCAACCGGGTCTTCTTCGCCGATTCAGGCTCTGTGGCCGTCGAGGTCGCGATGAAGATGGCGGTTCAGTTCTGGCTCAACCAGGGCGAGACGGGACGCACCCGCTTCCTCAGTTTCCGCCACGGCTATCATGGCGACACGCTGGCTGCGATGTCGGTGACCGACCCGGACGAGGGCATGCATGCGCTGTTCAGGGGCTACCTGCCGGAACAGGTGATCGCCCCGATCCCGCGGGACGAGGGGAGCACCGCGACATTCCGGCAATTGCTGGCCGATCATGGGAACGAGATTGCCGCCATCATCGTCGAACCGCTGGTGCAATGCGCCGGCGGCATGAAAATGCACGACAGCGCGACCCTGAAGACAATCGCCGACGCGGCGAAAGAAGCCGGCGTGCTGCTGATCTGCGACGAGATCGCCGTCAATTTCGGCCGCGCGGGCACGCTGTTCGCCCACACGCAGGCCGGTATCGCCCCCGATATCATCTGTCTCGGCAAGGCGCTGACCGGCGGGGCGATCAATCTTGCCGCCACGGTCGCGACGGCGGACGTGTTCGACGCCTTCCTGTCCGACCGGGCCGACGCGGCGCTGATGCACGGCCCGACCTATATGGCGAGCCCCCTCGCCTGTGCGGCCGCCAATGCGTCGCTCGACCTGTTCGACTCGGAGCCCCGCCTGCAACAGGTCGCATCAATAGAGGCGCAGCTGAAGCGAGACCTCGCGGCGCTGGCATCGATTCCCGGCGTGGTCGACGTGCGTGTCAAAGGCGCCATCGGCGCGGTGGAGGTCGAAGACCTGCACGATCTTGACTGGCTGAAAGCGCAGTTCGTGGAGGCCGGCATCTGGCTGCGCCCGTTCGGCAACGTGATCTACACCATGCCGCCGTTCACCGTCACGCCCGCCGAACTGTCGGCCATCACCGGGGCCATGGCCGAGATTCTGCCGCGCTGGGCGGCGCGGGAGAACGGCGCCGGGTAAGAAACTGTTCATGGCCGTGGGCTAGCGTCGTCCCGAAGGAGGCGCGGTCATGCGCGATACAAGAACATCCGAAGACGACCTGGTCCGCAACAGCTCCCCCCGGCAATCTCTGTATGACCGCGTGGGAGGGCGCGACTGCCTGGAACGGGTACACCGCCGTCTGTACGAGCGGCTTTTCACCGATCCGGCATTCAGTCCCTTTTTCGTATCCGTCTCCCGCCAGCATCAGGAAGACCAGCAGACCGATTTCATGGCGTGGAAAATGGGCGGGCCGAGCCGCTATGGCGGCCGCCTGCCCGAAGCGGCGCACGAGCACCTTTTCATCACGGAAGCGCTGTTCGACCTGCGCCACGACATCCTGTCTGAAACACTCGATGCCTGCGGCATCGCGCCCGATCTTCGGGAAGAATGGCTGACCCTCGACGGGAGCTTCAAACGGATGATCGTCAAACAATCGATCGACGATTGCCGCAAGCGTTATCGCAGCGACACGATCCTGTCTTCGCCCGGCTGGGACTGAGCCCGCGTCGCTCCCGGTCTCAGGCGCGGCGGCGGAGCAATCCGAGACCGGCAAGGCCAAGCCCCAGCACCATGAGCGGCGCCGGTTCGGCAATTTCCGCGGTCACCGGAACGGAGGCCGAGGTCACGTCGCCGGTCAAGGCGTTGGCGAATTTATAGAATCCGTCGCTGCCCGGCTGGTCGATGACGAGAAACAGTCCGGCCATCCTGGTCGCGGGGCCCGGCACATCGGCCCCGATCGGTCCGCCCGCAGCGATTGAGATCAGAAAATCACCGACCTTGTTGAACACGACACTCAGCTCATCCTGGTAGAACTCCAGTTCGTAATCGTTTATCGCGAAGTTCTTATCTGCGCCGATTTTGAGGTCGAACATCACGTTCGACGTCAGGAAGGAGAAGCCGGGCGGAGTCGGCGAGGTGAAGGAAATACTGTCCACGGCCTGTCCGAATATGCTGGTCGGTGTCGCCGTGTCGTAGGTGAATGAGACCGAGCCGGTCGCCTCGGTGACCAGAGAAGGGGCAGTCGACAAACCGCCGGGCACAAAATTATTAAAACTGAAACTGATCGTCTGCGTGATCGGCGCCGCGTTCGCAGCCCCCGCAAACGCGAACATCAATACGATCAAACCACAGGCCGAAAGGCGAAATTTCCCAAGCATTGCACTACCCCAATTTACGCAACCGGTCCCCGGTTACCCCCCTGCCTTGATAGCCTTCGCATCTCGAACAGGCAAGCCGGCATCATGGTTAATACCGTATTAATCCGCCCCGTCGCCCAGCACTTCCCGGGCAAGGCGCAGGGTTTCGTCATCCAGCGGACGCGGGGTCAGATCGACATCGCGCGACAGGGCGCCGGTAACGATTTCCAGTACCGAAATCCGCGTGTGGCGCTTGTCGTCGGCGGCGATCACATGCCACGGCGCGGCGTCTGTCGAGGTGCGCTCCAGCATCTCCTCCGTCGCCGCCACATAGCTGTCGCGCTGCAGGTTGTTGCGGAAATCCGCGGGGGAAACCTTCCAGTTCTTGTGCGGGTCTTTCACCCGTTCGGCCAGCCGGCGCCGTTGTTCCTCCGCGCTCACATGAAGATAGATCTTCACCAGGCGCGTCCCGTCATCGACCAGCGATTTCTCAAACGCGTTGATTTCGTCATACGCCTCCCGCCACCGCGTTTCCGGCGTCAGCGCATCGACCCGCTCGACCAGGACACGCCCGTACCAGGACCGGTCGAATATGCCGATAAGGCCGGTTTCCGGCATGCGTTGCCAGAAGCGCCAGAGATAGTGATGACGCAGTTCCTCCGCCGAGGGCGGCCCGATGGGCCAGACATCGTAATGACGGGGGTCCAGCTCGGCCGTCATCCGGCGGATCGCCCCGCCCTTGCCCGCCGCATCGGATCCTTCGATGACGACGACCGCATTCAGCCGCTGACGGAAATAGCTCAGCGAGATCGAGCGCATGAGATACTGAAGCGGCGTCAGCGCCTGCTTGTAGTCCTGTGCCGACAGGACCGGGTGCGCGACCTTTTCCGGTAATCCGTCACGGGTCTTCCGGGGCTTGCGGGCCATGCTGCGTTCTCCTGTCAGTTTCCGGGCGACCAGGTTCTAAGGGCGCTTCAGTGCCCTGCGGAACGCGGCAAACAAACGAAACCGTCGGCCGGGTCGCAACGTATCTTAACCGAGCGACCGCCACACGGGACAAGGAACCTTTATGTATATGAACACGCTGTCGTATTGCAGAAACCTGATCGCCATGGCCGCGATTGCCGTCGCCGCATTGTCCGGCCCCGCTCACGCGCAGAAGGATACGGCGCTCTGGGAAGCCGTTCGTTCCGGCAACGCCTTCGCCATGATCCGCCATGCCCTGGCGCCCGGCACCGGCGATCCGCAACGGGTCGTCATCGGCGACTGCACGACCCAGCGGAATTTGTCGGATGCCGGCCGCGACCAGGCGCGTGCCATCGGCGCCGCTTTCCGGTCGAACGGCATCGCGGCGGCCAGGGTCTTCACCAGCCAATGGTGCCGCTGCGCCGAAACCGCCCGTCTGCTGGGTATCGGCCCGGTCGAACCGCTGCCGGCGCTGAATTCGTTTTTCGGGAACCGGGAGAGCGAACCGGCGCAGACTGCCGCCCTGACGGCCCGGATCAAACAGGACAAACCCGTGCGGACCGCCGGCAATCCGCTGGTGCTGGTCACCCATCAGGTCAACATCACAGCCCTCACCGGGGTATACCCGCGTTCCGGCGAAATCATCGTCGCCCGGTTTTCCGATAAAGGCGACATAGATGTTCTTGGACGGCTGTTTCCGGCGGACGCCAATTAGCCTCATCAGCAAGCGCAGAGATCGCGCCGGGATCAGGTTTTCAGGCGCCGCCGGCAGAAGCCGAGAGCGAGGATCGCCAGTCCGAGGATGGCGAGCGGTGCCGGCTCGGGAATGACGGTCGGCGTATCCTGGATGGACAGCTCTGCCGCGCCATCAAGGAGCAAGACGAGGCCGGCCTCATCGACGCGTGCCGGATTGTCCGGGATGAGAACGGAGGGGCCAAACCCGATCGCGGAGATACCATCCGGGATATCCGAGATGTCCCAAGCCGCAGGGTTTACGGCAAGACCGACGTTTCCCAACGTACCCAGACCCTCGGCGATGTCTGACGTATTGCTGTTCCACCGGCCCGGTTCATCCGGTAACGCTGTCGCACTGCCCGGCACCATCAGCACGGCCATCGCCATGCAGATACCCACCGCCACGCAAAAACATCGCGAAAACACTTTCGCGTCATCAAGAATTCTCATCCGGAGCCTACCCAGTTGAAATTCGCTAAAGCCCATTCTTAACGTCCCGGACGCCTGACGCAAGACCGGAACCGCCAGCCGACACATAAAGACACAACGGGAAACAGGCGAAGAAAGGCGGGGATACAGCCAGGATTTCCCGTCAGCGCTGGAACTGGTGGGTAAACACCTTCGCGCCGTATTTTGCCTCTATATAGCGCCCGAAGCGGAACTTGATCTCCGGCCCGTCCATCGGCGGCTCTTCGATGCGATGATCTTCCGCCGTCATCGGGTCCAGTTCCAGCACGACGAAACTGTGGCCCTGATCGTTGCCGCGGAAGGCCGCATCGAAGCCGTCCTCGAGCGCGCCGAGGGTGTCGAAGTTCCAGCACCGTTCCAGGCCCATGGATTTCGCCATGGCGACATAGTCGGTCACCGGCTTGTTCGGCAGGTCGAGATCGGACGTGCCGCCATAGACCCGGTTGGAGACGAGAATATGGACGAGATTCGACAAATTCAGATCGCGCTCGACCATCAGCATGGCCGGGTTCATGACAAACGCGCCGTCCCCCATGAACGCCCACACCTTGGCCTGCGGCAGGCCGTATGCCACGCCCGACGCCAGCAGGGTGGACATGCTCATCGACGCATCCAGATAGAACGTCTTGTCGGCATCCTTTGTGACGTCCCACCACATCTGCGACGAGTTGCCGGCGGATGTGACCACCAGTTCTTCCTGCCGCTTGTCGGCGAGGAACCGGAATGCATCGCGATAGGGAATGCTCATGGTCAGGCCTCCCCGCGCAGGACGTCTCGCGTCATGATCGCCACGACCGGACGGCTGACGGTACGCGAATGATCATAGGCGCGCTTGATCAGCGGAATCTTGTCGGCGCTGTCGATGATCTCGTAGGTCAGGTTGATCGCATCCAGCGACGGCAGGAAATACAGCCCGTTGGAGACATGGAATTTGGCCGTGTCGCCGGGCGCGCCGCGCAGGGTCGCCAGAATCATCAGCGGGATCTCATAGGTGTAGTTGATCTTGGTGATCGCATAGATCAGCGTCATCAGCCCGGATGCGCCCATCACCGCCATCGACCCTGTGCCGGACAGGAACGCCCCCGAGCACAGCCCGACCGCCGATTCTTCCCGGTTTACGGGCACATGACGAAAGCGTTCGTCGCGGTCGAATTCGCGGATGACCTCGGCGACCCAGTTATCGGGCAGGCTGGCGACCAGACTGATATCGCAGGCGGCCGCCTGTTCGACGACGCGCTGCGCGACTTCCCTGCGGGCATTCATCGGGCGACGTTCCTAGCGCTGCGGCGCTTCGGCGCGGGCAATATCCCCTGTCCCGTCGATTAGGATCGCGGCGAACCGGCAGGGTTCCGTGCCCCGGTTGATCCAGTTGTGGCGCGTGCCCTGCTGAACCAGCACATCGCCGGCATGGAGCGTCACCGTCTCGGTATCGAGTTCCATGTCCATTTCGCCGGACATGACGATCACGTAGTCGACGGTTTCGGTAAAATGCGGCTCCGCCGTGACGCCGGGCTGGATTTCAAGAATACGGATCAGCGTGCCGTTTTCAGGCGGCGGGCGGCCGACCTCGCGGGCGCCGGCATCGGTGCCGACATCCCAGCGCGCCGGCGCCGCGTCGGTTACCCAGATGAGCCTGGAATCGTGTCCCGGCCGCCGCGATGTGGCGTTCGACGCGATATCGTCGATCTGTACGCAGGATTCCCCTGCCTCGTTATGTCCCGTAACGACGCGTCTTACGTCCATGAAATGGTTTCCCTGAAAGTCTTATCTCGGGCGGACTTTACGACCTTGCCGACGGCCGATCAAATCAGGGGCATACTTAATTGGGCAGGGAAACCGGTTCAGTCCGGCCGCTCTATATCCGCCTTTTTCAGCGCGGCGGCCTGGCGCTTTTCCAGCTTGTCCACGTCGAAATCGCCGATCAGGTCGTGGAACATGGAATGCCAGTTCAGTTCCGCCTTCAGATGCAGGAAAACCGAGCCGAGGCCGATCGCCGCGCGGTCCATGAGGACGAATTCGCGGGGCGGGGTGACACCGCCGAGGCGGCGCAGTTCGCCGTGCACCTTGTTCGCAACACGCGCGCCATACATCGTACCGTCGGTTTCCTGGATGCGGCGGGGGCGGTCTTCCAGCAGCGGGCCGTAGACGAATTCCGCCCACATATTCAGCGTATCGAGGACCTCGTTCGACAGGCCTGTGAAGCCCCATGTCTCATAGGCATGAACGGCGAGTTCCCGGTCGTTGTTTTCCAGCGAGCGATACAGATCGATCACGCCCTGTACGAAACGCGGTTCGAATATGCGGATACAGCCGAGATCCATCAGGTTGATCGAGGCATCCTCGCGCACCGAGTAATTCCCGAGATGGGGATCGCCGTGAATGGTGCCGTAGTAATAGAACGGCACGTACCACGCGCGGAACATGTTCATGGCGACGCGGTTCCGGGTTTCCTGGTCGGCATCGACCCATTCCATCATCCGCGTGCCTTCCAGCCACGTCATGGTCAGCAGACGGTCGGTCGACAGGTCGGTCACCGGCTCCGGCACGTGGACGCCTTTTTCCGTCGCCAGCATGTCGCGATAGAGGTCGATATGCTTGCGTTCGAGAACGTAATCCAGCTCTTCGCGCAGCCGGTCCGACACCTCGCGGTGAATTTCGGACGCGTTTACCGCCTTGTCGTAGCGGTGATAGAGCGAAAACACGATCCGGAGCTGCTTGAGGTCCGCCTCGACCGCCGATTTCATGTCCGGGTATTGCAGCTTGCAGGCAAGGTCCCGCCCGTCGGGATGGACTGCCTTGTGAACCTGGCCGAGGGACGCCGCCGCCGCCGCTTCGCGCTCAAATGATTTGAACTTGTCCTGCCAGTCCGGTCCGAGTTCCGCCGCCATGCGGCGGCGCACGAAGAGCCAGCCCATGGGCGGCGCATTCGACTGCAGTTCGGCCAGTTCCCCGACATATTCTTCGGGCAGCATGTCGGGGATCGTCGACATGATCTGGGCGACCTTCATCAGCGGGCCTTTCAGCCCGCCCAGCGCCTGTTTCAGGTCCTCGGCGTGCCGGCCCTTGTCGAGCGACATGCCGAGATAGCGCTCGCCGGCGACACGCGCCGCCAGTCCGCCGACGGCGCGGCCGACCTTCGCGTAGCGCCTTGCGCGCCCGCCGAGGCTGTTGTTCTCGCGGGAATCAGCCATGAAAGGCCATCAATCCATCGCCTCCAGCTCGTCGATCAGCCCGCTGACCACGCTGATCCCCTTCTGCCAGAAGGCCGGATCGGACGCATCGAGGCCGAACGGCGCCAGCAGCTCGGTGTGGCGCAGCGTGCCGCCCGCCCGCAGCATGTCGAGATATTTGTCGGCGAAGCCGTCCGCCGCCTGTTCGTAAACCGCGTAGAGCGAATTCACCAGACAATCGCCGAAGGCATAGGCATAGACGTAAAACGGCGAATGAATGAAATGCGGGATGTAGGTCCAGTACCAGCGGTAATTGTCGTCGAACCGGATCGCCGGGCCGAGGCTTTCGGTCTGAACGCCCATCCAGATGTCGCAGATATCCTCCGCCGTCAGCTCGCCTTCGCGCCGCGCCGTATGGACCCGCAGTTCGAAATTGAAAAACGCGATCTGGCGGACGACCGTGTTGAGCATGTCCTCGACCTTGCCGGCCAGCATCACCTTGCGCTTCCCCGGATCGTCCTGGGCGCGGAGCATCCGGCGGAATGTCAGCATTTCGCCGAACACGGACGCGGTTTCCGCGAGGGTCAGCGGGGTGTCAGCCATCAGGTTGCCCTGCGGCGCCGCCAGCACCTGGTGACAGCCATGGCCAAGCTCATGCGCCAGGGTCATCACGTCGCGCGTTTTGCCCTGGTAGTTCAGCAGAAGGTAGGGATGCGCCGAGGGCACGGTCGGATGGGCGAAGGCGCCGGAAGACTTGCCCTCGCGAACCGGTGCGTCGATCCACGCATTGTCGAAGAACTTTTTGCCGATATCGGCAAGATCGGTCGAAAAATCTTCATAGGCGGTGAGGACCGTCTCCGTCGCCTGGGCCCAGGGAATGACGCTGTTATCGGCATCCGGCAGCGGGGCGTTGCGGTCCCAGTGATCTAGCTTGTCCTTGCCGAACCATTTGGCCTTCATCGCGTAATAGCGGTGCGACAGGGTAGGATAGGCGGCCTGCACGGCCTGATTCAGCGCATCGACGACCTCGTCCTCCACCTGGTTGGCGAGGTTGCGCGACGATTCGGGCCGCGCGAAGTGACGCCACTTGTCCTCGATCTCCTTGTCTTTCGCCAGCGTGTTGGTGATCAGCGAGAACGTGCGGGCGTGTTTCTGCAATTCCTTCCCAAGCGTTCCCGCCGCTTTTTCGCGCACGCCCTCGTCCGGATTCGACAGCATGTTCATCACCTCTTCGGAGGTGATCATCCGGCCGTCATAATCGAACCGCATATCTGCCATGGTCTCGTCGAACAGCCGGTTCCAGGCGGAGCGGCCGGCAACCCGCTTGTCGTGCAGCAGGCGTTCGATTTCCTCATCCAGCTGGTGGGGCCGGAACAGGCGCGCATCGTCCACCCAGGGCTTGTACTTCGCCGCCGCCGGCGCCTTGAGCTGCTTTGCGAGAACCTTGTCGTCGATCTCGTTGAGTTCCAGCGCGAAAAACAGCGTATGGGCGGAAATGTCGTTCACCCGTTCCTGCATGGTCTGGTAGAAGCGCCCGATGGCGGGATCCGACACGTTGCCGGCATAGACAAGCTGCGCATAGGACATCACGCGGCCCATGATCTCGTCGATGGCCTCAAATTCCGCAATGGCGGCGCCCAGCGCCTTGCCGCTGAGGCCGGCCAGCTTGCCCTTGTAGCGGTCTGCGAAGGCAGCGGCGTCTTTCGCCACGCGATCGAGGTCCGCGTTCAGTTCCGGGCTGTCATTGCCGGGATAGAGATCGGTCAGATCCCAGACGGGCAATACGCCCAGCTCGGGGTCTGGGGTGGCTTTGGTCGTGTCGCTGGCAGCTGCGGTTGTCATGTATGGTTCCCTTTCGCTCCCCACGATATAAGTAGTCCAAAGCAATACGCCAACAGGGTGACCGATGGATTACGACGTTTGTACAAGCCTGCCCGCCATGTTTTTCGCCAATACGGCCGAAATCGGCGATCGCGGTTTTCTGTGGGAGCGGCGCGACGGCGCCTGGCAGGCCTTCAGCGGAACCCGTGTCCGTCGCGACGCCGCTGCCCTGGCAGGGGCGCTGAAATCGCTCGGCGTCGTCAAGGGGGACCGGGTCGCCCTTGTATCGGAGAACCGCCCGGAATGGCTGATCGCCGATATCGGCATCATGGCCGCGGGTGGCATATCGGTCCCCGCCTATGTCACCAACCAGGTCAGCGACCATCTGCACATTCTGCGGGACAGCGGCGCGAAGGGGGCTATCGTGTCCGGCCCGGCCCTCGCCCGGAACCTGATGCCCGCCGCGAGGGAAGCCGGTATCGAATTCATCGTTTCGATGGCGCCATTGGAGGCGGGCGCAGGTGATACGTCGGTACACCTGTGGTCCGACCTGATCGCCGCCCAGGAGACCGCCACGCCGGATATTTCAGACATTTCCCGCGGAGACACGGCCTGCCTTATCTACACCTCCGGCACCGGCGGCACGCCAAAAGGCGTGATGCTGAGCCACGGCGCGATTATCTCCAACTGCAAGGGCGCCTATCACCTGCTGATGGATTTCGGGCTGGACGACGAGGTCTTCCTGTCCTTCCTGCCGCTGTCGCATTCCTATGAACACACGGCGGGGCTGATGTTCCCGCTGTCGATCAAGGCTGAAATCTATTACGCCGAATCCGTCGACAAACTGGCCGCCAACATGGAAGAGGTCAAACCGACGATCATGACCGCCGTGCCGCGCCTGTATGAAACCATGTACGGCAAGATCGTCCGCGGTGTGCAGCAGAAGGGCGGGATATCCGAAAAGCTGTTCATGAAGGCGGTGGCGACCGGCAGGAAGAAATACGAGGGCGAGCGGCTGTCCCCCGGCGAATGCCTGATCGATCCCGTCCTGACAAAGCTGGTCCGCAAGAAAGTTGCGGGCCGGTTCGGCGGGCGGCTGAAGGCGATGGTGTCGGGCGGCGCGCCGCTGAATTACGAGGTCGGCGTGTTCTTCAAGGCGCTGGACATCGAACTGCTGCAGGGTTACGGTCAGACGGAATCCGCCCCCATCATCAGCTGCAACCCCGCCAGCAACAACAAGCTGCACACGGTGGGCCCGCCTTTTGTCGATATAGACCTCAAGATTGCCGATGACGGCGAAATCCTGGTCCGCGGCGAACTGGTCATGCAGGGCTACTGGAACAACCCCGAGGCCACTGCCGAGACCATCCGGGACGGCTGGCTGCACACCGGCGACATCGGCGAGATCGACGAGCACGGCCACCTGAAGATTACCGACCGCAAGAAGGACATCATCGTCAATTCGGGCGGCGACAATATCGCGCCGCAACGGATCGAGGGATTCCTCGACCTGCAGCCCGAAATCGCCCAGTCGATGGTCTATGGCGACAAGAAACCCCATATCGTCGCCCTGATCGTGCCGCACCCGGACTTCGCATCCGACTGGGCAAAGGCAAACGGCAGGAAACCGGACATGGCAGCCCTTGTGACGGACCCCGATTTCCGCAAGTCGATTTCGGCGGCGGTGGACAGGGTCAACACAGAACTGTCGGTGATCGAACGCGTCCGCAAGTTCATCCTGACGGCGGAGCCGTTCACGACCGATAACGGTATGATGACCCCGTCGATGAAAATCCGCCGCCACGTGATCCGTGAGAATTTCGGCGACGCGCTGGAAGCCTTGTATTCGCGGTGACCTTCGTGCCGCTGTGACAAATTTCGGACTTTTCGAAGATTCGCATGGATGTTTCCTGTTAACCTCTATCTATAGAGGGGCAATTCCGGTGGCCATCCGCCGATCCCATTGCCTAGACTGTCCCCCAAGGAGCATGAACGTTGAGCACCATTCCGTCGAAAATCCGCAGCGCCGCCGCAATTGCCCTCATCGGCATGCTGGCCGCGTGCACACAGCCCACCGGCCTCATCAATGTCGCGTCCTCGCCCGCCGAAGACCGTTCGTTCGATACCCTCAGTGCCGACACCGCGATCACATTCGATATCAATGAGATCCTCCTTGGCGAGCAATACCGCGACCTGTTCGCCGAGATATCAACCGATGTCTACGAGCGGGTCGTCCTGCTGACGGGGACGGTGAAGTTCGCCCAGAACAAGCAGCGGGCGACGGATCTGGTGCGCAGCGTCAAGGGAGTGAAGCGGATCGTCAACGAATTGCAGGTCACCAGCGATTACGGCATCGGCCCCGCGGCAAACGACCTGTGGATCGAAACAAAGCTGAAGGTGCTGTTGCTCGGCACCAAGGATATCCGGTCGATCAATTACCGGTGGCGGTCGGTCAACGGCACGGTCTATCTGATTGGCGCTGCCCGGTCGCAGCAGGAAATGAACACGGTTCTCGACGTCATCCGAAGGACCGAACGGGTGAAGCGGGTCGTCAATCATGCGTGGGTGCGCCCGCCGAAGGCGCAATAATCAGAACCACTGATCTGAACAAGGAAATACCGGAGGAAACTCGGAAATGGCGGATACGGAAACAGCGCTGATCGTCGGTGCGGGACGGGGGCTCAGCGCCTCACTGGCGCGGCTTTTTGCAGCGGAGGGCATGAACGTCGCGATCGCGGCGCGGAATACCGACAAGCTTGCCGGCCTGTGCGGCGATACCGGCGCCAGGGCCTATGCCTGCGACGCCGTCGATGCCGGACAGGTGGATGCGCTGTTCGCCGCCGTTACCGCCGATATGGGTGCGCCGGATGTCGTCGTCTACAACGCCTCCAACCGCGCCCGCGGGCCGATCGAGGAACTGGACCCTGAAGCGGTGCGCACTGCGATCGAAATCAGCTGTTTCGGCGGGTTCCTTGTCGCCCAGGCAGCCGCCAGACAGATGATCCCCCGCAAGCGGGGCACCATCCTGCTGACCGGGGCCTCCGCCAGCGTAAAGGGCTATGCCAATTCGTCCTCCTTCGCGATGGGCAAGTTCGGTCTGCGCGGTCTGGCCCAGTCGCTGGCCCGCGAATTGCAGCCGCAGAATATCCACGTCGCGCATTTCGTGATCGACGGCGGAATCCTGCAGGGGCCGGACGATGCACGCGCCGCCCAGCGCGGCGAAGACGCCATGCTGCTGCCGGACGAGATCGCGAAGGACTATCTGCATGTCCATCGCCAGCACCGCTCGTCCTGGACGTGGGAGGTCGAACTGCGCCCCTGGGTGGAGAAGTTCTGAGCCTGATACAGCGTCGACGGTGTCCCTCCCGCGAAGGCGGGATTCTCGTCACCCGACTCCGACCCCCGGGGAGATCCCCGCCTCCGCGGGGATGACCCGAACGTAAAAAAGGCCGGTCAGTGACCGGCCTTTTTCGATCTCCGGAAACTTCCCTATTCGGCCGCGAGGGGCCGGTCCAGCATGCCGAGCGCCGCAAGATACGTATCGAGCAGGAATTCGGCTTCCTGGCGGTCGTTTTCTTCCATTTTGCGCAGGCTGATCACCTTGCGCATGGTCTTCACGTCGAAACCGGTGCCCTTGGCCTCGGCGTAAACTTCCTTGATATCGGCCATCAGGGCCGCTTTTTCCTCTTCGAGCCGCTCTATGCGTTCGATAAAGGATTTCAGCCGATCCTGCGCAACCGGGCCACCTTCAGCCATTAGAACTCTCCCGCTTTGTCCCGTTTCATGTGATCCGGACTGTAAGAGGCCGTCCGCGAATCGGGAAGAAAGTCACAGCGCGGGTTATCCACAGAAGCGCATTTTTCGGGGGAAAACTCTCGATTTCCCGCGGGGGTCCGGAATCAGTGCCCCTTGTTCGCCTCGGCGAACCGGGCTTTCTGTTCTGGACTCGCTTCTGCCTGGTACTTGTCGCGCCATTCCGCGAACGGCATCCCGTAAACGATCTCGCGCGCGGCATCCTTGTCCATATCGATGCCTTTCTCGTTCGCGGCTTCCTGGTACCAGCGGCTGAGACAGTTGCGGCAGAACCCGGACAGGTTCATCAGATCGATATTCTGAACGTCGGTGCGCTCGCGCAGGTGATCGACTAGACTGCGGAAAGCGGCAGCTTCAAGCTCGATGCGGGTCTGGTCATCCATGATGTTCTCCTCCGTTCAGTGTGTGCCGTTGATATAGGGCGGATCGTGCCGACATGCAAAACCGCATTCAGCCGTTGGTGGCGCTGCGGACAGGCGATATAAGGCGATATAAGGCGATATCATGGCCGTGTCCTCTCCCTCCGTCGATTCCCGTCTGCGTCTCGAACGCATCGCGATCCTCGCCCTGTTCGTCGGCGCAATCACGATTGCCTTCGCGCCGATACTGGTGCGGCTGAGCGAGGTCGGCCCGTCTTCGACCGGCTTTCACCGCTTCCTGCTGGCGATCCCGCTTTACTGGGCGATCGCCGCGACCCTGCCCCGGTCGGATGCGCCCGAGGGCGCCGAAAAGCCGAAAACCCTGCGCGATTTCTTGCTGATTTCCATGGCCGGGGTCTATCTCGCCGCGGACGTCGCCGTCTGGCACTACTCGATCCAGATGACCACCGTCGCGAATTCGACCCTGCTCGCCAATGTCGCGCCGGTGTTCGTCGTGCTGGCCGGGTGGATTCTGTTCCGGACCCGGGTAACGGGCACCTATCTGATCGGGCTTGCCGCCGCGATGACAGGCGTGTTCATCCTGTCGCGCGCAAGCCTCTCGCTGAGCCAGGATCATTTCATCGGCGACCTGCTGGGCGTGCTCACCGCCGTTTTCTATGCGGCGTACCAGATGTCGGTCGAACGTCTCCGCAAGCGGTTTTCGACCGTGACCATCATGAAGTACGCGATCCCGGCGAGCGCGCTGATCATGCTGCCCGTGGCGCTGGCGAGCGGCGACGACCTGCTACCGGTCACCCTTGCGGGCTGGGGCTTCCTGATCGCCCTCGCGGCCGGGCCGCAGGTTTTCGGACAGGGGCTGATCGCCTGGGCGCTGGCGCATCTGCCCGTTGCTTTTGCCTCCGTCAGCCTGCTGGTCCAGCCGGTCACGGCCGCCCTTGTCGCCTGGGCCCTGTTCGGCGAACAGATCGGCGCGCAGCAGGCGGCGGGGGGAGTGATCGTGCTCGCCGGGATCATGCTGGCCCGGCGCGGGAGCCTGCGGAGATGAGCGACCAGGCACAACGGGATATCCTGCGCCGTCTGTTCGATGCCGCGGTAAGCGCAGCCGACCCGGCGAATATCGTCGCACCGCACCTTCCCGACCCACCCGCCGGCCGCACGCTGGTTCTCGCCGCCGGCAAGGCGGCTGCATCCATGGCGCGCGCCGTCGAACAGCATTGGCCGGGGGAGGTTACCGGACTGGCGGTCACCCGCTACGGGCACGGCGTGGACTGCGCGCGGATAGAGGTCATCGAGGCCGGACACCCGCTGCCGGATGCCGCCGGCCGCGCCGCAGCGGCGCGTTTTCTCGACATGGCGGAGGCTCTGACGGCGGACGATCTGCTGCTTTTCTTGATATCCGGCGGCGCATCCGCCCTGCTCGTCGAACCGGCGGACGGCCTGTCGCTGGACGAAAAACAGGCGGTCAGCCGTGCCCTGCTGCATTCCGGCGCCCCGATCGACGAGATGAACTGTATCCGCAAACACCTGTCAGCCATCAAGGGCGGGCGTCTTGCCGCGGCGGCATACCCGGCGAGGGTGGTGACGCTCGCGATCTCGGACGTGCCGGGAGACGATCCCGCCGTGATCGGGTCGGGTCCGACGGTGGGCGATCCGACGACCTGCGCGGACGCACTGGCCATCGCTGCGCGGCGCGGTATAGATCTTCCGGAAACGGTGATCTCGGCACTGTCCCGCGGCATTTGGGAATCAATCAAACCCGGCGACCCCGTCCTGGCGACCGGCGAATTCCGGACGATTGCGCGGCCGGCCGACGCCCAGGCTGCGGCGGCGGACGCAGCCCGGAAAGCAGGTCTTTCTCCCATTCTGCTGGGCGACGACCTGGAAGGCGAAGCGCGGGATGTCGGGGCGGATCACGCCCGGCGGGCGCTCGACATGCAAAGCGGCGTCCTGATCTCCGGCGGCGAGACCACCGTCACGGTAGACGCTGGCGCAGGCCTGCCTGGCCGGGGCGGACGCAACTGCGAATACCTCCTCGCCCTGGCGATCGCGCTGGACGGTGCTGCCGGGATTCACGCGCTGGCCTGCGACACGGACGGTATCGACGGCACGGAAGACGCCGCGGGTGCCTATATCGATCCCGACACGCTGGCCCGCGCCGCAGGACTCGGTCTCGATGCGGACGCGATGCTGCAGGCCCATGACAGTTACACGTTTTTCGAACGTCTCGGCGACCTGATCGTGACCGGTCCGACCCGCACGAACGTGAACGATTTTCGCGCAATTGTCGTAACGGCCTGATCGCCGGTGGCGAAGTCGGGCGCGCTGTTCTATAAATCAGTCATGAAACGCAATCGTCGCGCAAAAATAGTCGCAACGCTCGGCCCCGCGACAGGCGGCGCTGCGGAAATCGAGAAATTGTTCGAAACCGGTGCAGATGTCTTCCGGCTGAATTTCAGCCATGGCGCCCATGCCGAACACAAGGCCAGGCTCGATGCCATCCGCGCCGCCGAAAAGAAATTCGACCGGCCGATCGCCATCCTCGCAGACCTCCAGGGACCGAAACTCCGCGTCGGCACGATGACCGAGGGCGGCGCCCTGCTCGAACAGGGGCAGGCTTTCCGTCTCGACCTCGACGAGACCAGAGGCGACACGACGCGCGCGCCCCTGCCGCACCCCGAAATATTCGCCGCCCTGAAGCAGGACACCGAACTGCTTCTCGATGACGGCAAGATCCGGCTGCGCGTCACCGAAGCCGGCGACGGTTTCGCGGAAACGATTGTCGAAGCCGGCGGCCGCCTGAGCGACCGCAAAGGGGTCAACGTGCCCAAGGCGGTGCTGCCGGTGACCGCGATGACGGACAAGGACCGTGCGGACCTGGACTTTGCCCTGTCGATCGGCGTCGACTGGGTCGCGCTGTCCTTCGTACAGCGCCCCGAAGACGTTGCCGAAGCCCGCAAGATCATCCAGGGCCGCGCCGCCGTGCTGTCGAAACTGGAAAAACCGGCCGCCATCGACCGGCTGGATGAAATCATCACCCTGTCGGACGCGATCATGGTCGCGCGCGGCGATCTCGGCGTCGAACTACCGCCGGAAGACGTCCCCAGCCTCCAGAAACATATCGTCCGCAAATGCCGCGAAGCCGGCAAGCCGGTCGTCGTCGCGACGCAGATGCTGGAATCGATGATCTCCGCCCCCGCGCCGACGCGCGCAGAGGCCTCGGACGTCGCGACCGCCATTTATGACGGCGCGGATGCGGTGATGCTGTCGGCCGAAACCGCCGCCGGGAAATATCCGTTCGAGGCGGTTGCGATCATGGACCGCATCATCGCCCGGGTGGAACGCGACGAAGCCTATTCAGCGATCATGGAGACCAGTCACCCGGACCCGGAACACACCGCGCCGGATGCGATCACCGCCGCTGCCCGCCAGGTCGCCGAAACCATCGGCGCTGCCGTGATCGTCACCTATACGACATCCGGCTCGACAACCCTGCGCGCAGCCCGCGAACGGCCGATAGTGCCGATTCTATGCCTGACGGAAAGCACCGAAACGGCGCGCCGGCTGGTCCTCGCCTGGGGCGTCCACGGGGTCGTCACGAAGGATGTCCGTAATTTCTCCGACATGGTCAACAAGGCCTGTCGCATCGCCCTCAGTGAAGAGCTCGCGCACAAGGGCGATCGTCTGGTGGTCACCGCGGGCGTGCCGTTCGGCACACCGGGAGCGACCAACATCCTGCGGATCGCCTGGGTCGGGAATTAGCGCGAAGCCCAGCGGGGTATCGCCCCCAGTTCACGTCCGGGGTTTACCATCCGGGGTCTAACGCCTGCGGCGGCGCACGAAGCCGAGACCGAGAAGGCCAAGTCCCATCACCGCCAGCGTGCCCGGTTCGGGTACCGGCGAGAATACGGACGGGGGCGGCAGTTCCCCAAAACTGCCGAGGGCGAGCATGCCGTGGCCGTTATGCTCGAACAGGATTTCGCCGGTATCGTCGGTGGGCGCAAGATCGACGACGCTGTTCCCGTGATTGAAATACAGGCTCGAAACACCGGCCAGGAGCGGATGCGGTCCGACCGGCGGGATATTGCCCGACTGGAAATTATAGGTGTCGTCAAATTCCAGACCCGCAAGTGCCAGAACCTGGTTCCAGGCGGCCGCTTCCGCGACAGCGCCGCCATTGCCCGTCCCGGCGCCGATATACACGTTTCCACCGCCCTGGACATAGTCGATGATCGCCTGCTGATTGGGATAGATGCCGTTCACGGAACCGGCGAGAAACACGGCGTCATAATTGCCGAGCGTCGCCGCGTTGAACGTCGCCGCCGCCGACACTGTCCAGCTGTGCCCCGCATTCGTGACCGCCGCCGCCAGAGACGACTCGTTCAGACCGAAGTTCTGGCTGTAGGCGAGAAAACTCCCCGGCTGATCGCCCGTAAACAGATTGGTGATGTTGTTGATGAACACGCTTGCATCGGGCGATTGCGCGAACCCGGCATTGGAAAACGTCCATTCGTCGTTATTGACGACCAGATACCCGGCCTCCGCGGCGGGCGGCGCCGCAACGGACGCTACGGCAAGAACCGCGCCCGCAAGCACGGTGTTGATGACTGTCGACTTTAGCCGGGGACTTCGCATGACACTGTTCCTACTCTGAGATAGCAGAATGAAAGCAAGAATCGTGCCAGAGGGTTGTTTTTGTGTAATTTCAAATGGTTACACAGAAATCCGGATCTTCTAAAAGATCGGTTTGTAAAATTCTCCGACACCGCGCCGGCGACCGCTGTCCTGTCGCGGGCCCGGGGCGTCACATCGGCAAAGGTATCGCGTCAGATTCCCTTGCCGCGAATTTTCTCGCGCAGTTCGCGGATATGGGTTTTCGCGCCCGGCAGATTTGGATGAACCCGGAGCGCGGCTTCGAACGCCTTGAGCGCCTCGCGCTCGCGGTCAAGCGCAAGGTTGATCAGGGCAAGACCGGACAACGCGCCGAAATGGCGCGGTTCCAGCGCGAGGGTCTTCTGGATATCGGTCACGGATGCGTCGAACCGGCCGAGCAGGTAGTTCGCCGTGGCCCGCTTGTTCCAGCCCTCGGCGAAATCGGGGGAGGCCTCGACGACGCGGCTAAAATGTTCCAGCGCCGCTTCGTTGTCACTTCTACCCATCGCCTGCAGGCCGCGCAGCATGTCGGCATCCACTGCGCCATTGCCCGACAGCAGCCAGATTTTCCAGATCGTCTGTTCGATATGCTCTGCTTCTTCGGGCGATTCCGCCTTCGCCAGTTCGGCGAAAAGTGCGCCGAGGCGCGGGTCGTTCTGGGCACCCTGCACGGGTACCGCAAATGTGAGTGTCGCGGCCGTGGCCAGCCACTGCATGAATTTTCTCATCGCTCGCCTGTCGTCTTTCGCCTGTCGTGTTTTCCTTTGTTGCGGACCGCGCTCTAGCGCAGGTCCCGGGGCGCAGGGCCGCCGGTCGCCCAGTCCAGCAATTCTACCGTATGAACCACCGGCGCTTCCACCGCGTCCTGCAGCTGCATCATGCAGCCGATATTTCCGGTTGCGATCACATCGGGCGCCGTGCGGGCAATGTTGTCGGCCTTGCGGTCGCGCAGCCGGTTCGCGATGGCGGGCTGGAGCATGTTGTAGGTGCCGGCAGACCCGCAGCACAGATGGGATTCCCGGGGTTCGACCACGTTGAAGCCGGCTGCGGCCAGAAGCGCCTTCGGCGCCGCCCGGACCTTCTGGCCGTGCTGCAGCGAACACGCGCTGTGATAGGTCACGTTCAGGTTTGCGGGCAGGTCCGGCGAGGCTACCCTGTCCAGCATCCCGGTTTCCGCAAGGAATTCGGATATGTCGCGCGTCAACGAACTGATCTGTGCGGCGGCGTCGCCAAGCTCTTCATCTTCGCGCAGCATGAACCCGTAATCCTTTATCGTCGTGCCGCAGCCCGACGCGTTGATGACGATCGCATCTACCGGATCGGTTTCATGTTCGCGCATCCAGGCCCGGACATTGGCGCGGACGGAATCGAACGCCTGGTCTTCCCTGCCAAGATGATGGGTCAGCGCGCCGCAGCACCCGGAACCGTCCGCAATAACGACTTCATGCCCCAACCGCGTCAGCAGCCGCACGGTCGCGTCGTTGATGCGCGCCGCAAGAACCTGCTGGACACAACCGGGCATGAGCAGGACCCGCTTTTTGCGCACGCCGTCCGCCGGCCAGACGGTGCGTCCGCCCGGCAAAGGCGCCGACATCGGGCCGGACGGCGCCAGCGCCAGCATCGCCCGCAACCGGCCCGGCATCAGCGGCGCGAATATTTTCCCGATTGCCGCGAGCCGCATCAACGCCCGGAACCGGTTCGGATAGGGCATCACCGCCGCGAGCGTCCACCGGACCGCGCGGTCGAAAAGCGGCCGCTTGTAGGTCTTTTCGATATGCGCCCGGGCGTGATCGACAAGGTGCATATAGTTTACGCCCGACGGGCAGGTCGTCATGCAGGACAGGCAGGACAGGCAGCGGTCGACATGCTTCACGACCTTCTCGCTGGCCGGCCTGTCGTTCTCCAGCATGTCCTTGATCAGGTATATCCGCCCGCGCGGCGAATCCAGTTCGTCGCCCAGCAGGGCATAGGTCGGGCAGGTCGCCGTACAGAACCCGCAATGGACGCAGGCGCGCAGGATTTTTTCGGATTCGGCGATTGCCGGGTCGGCAAGCTGGGCGAGGGAAAAATTCGTTTCCATGCTCAGATACCGTCATACATCCGGCCGGGATTGAGAATGCCCCCGGGATCGAATCCTTCCTTGATGTTCCGCGTCAGACGTCCCACCCCTGCGGCTTCGGGGTGGAATACCGGCTCGACCATGCGCTGATCGTCCCGTGCACGCACCAGCAGGGCATGACCGCCGGTCGACGCCATGGCCCGCCGGATAACATAGGAGCCCGCGTCCATCATGCCGGAAACCCGCGCCCAGATCAGCCCGCCGCCCCAGTCGAGGAAGGTATCGATCTCCAGACCGGCCCCGAGCCGGTCGAGCAGATCGGGTGCCGATGCGGGCGGCACCGACATCCGCCAGATCGCATCGTCCCCCTTCTCCATATCCCCGCCGAGCAATTGCACATCGCGGATTTCGTCCCAAAGCCTCACGGAATTATGGGTATGCAGTTCCTCGATGCCGCCGAAAGCCGCCAATTCGTCCCGCAGGGCGGCGCATCGCGCGTCTACGGACGCCCCGATACCTTCGACGCGGATCGCGGCGAGCGCCTCATTGGCGGCTGAGACGTAGGTCACCCCGGACCGGGCCGCCGCCGGTGCCGGCAACCAGGCCGCCGCCGAGACATCATGCGGGCTGGAAAGGGCCCGCGTCATCGCGCCGATGGCAGTTGCGGCATCCGCACAGGAAACCAGAACCGTGCGCGTTTTCTCCGGCGCCGGCAGAACCTTCACCGTGACCTCGGTCATCACGCCGAGGGTCCCCCAGGATCCCGCCATCAGCTTGCACAGGTCATAGCCGGTCACGTTCTTCACCACGCGCCCGCCGGATTTGAATATTTCTCCCCGGCCCGAAACCGCCTCGACGCCCAGGAAATGATCGCGGGCCGCGCCTGCCTTGATCCGCCGCGGGCCGGCAAGGTTCCCTGCAATGATGCCGCCGATGGTCCCCGCGTCCGGCGGGCCGCCCAGAAGCGGTCCGTAATCCGGCGGCTCGAAGGCCAGCATCTGGCCGTGCTGTTCAAGCTGCAGCCTGATCTGTTTCATCGGGGTGCCGGGTCCCGCACGCATCACCAGTTCGTCCGGTTCATACAGCGTCACGCCCGAAAGCTGCGCCGTGCTGAGGACGTAATTCAGACCGACGGGCCGGCCGATTGACCGTTTCGAACCGTTCCCGGCGATTTCGAGCGGGGTCTTGCTGGCGAGCGCGTCGGCGACAATGGCGCGGACGTCTTCAGTATCGGCGGGATCGAACGTGTCGGCCATGGACGTCTTCAGAAGCGGGGAATATCTGGGAAGCGGGTCTGACCGCTGTGGATGTGCACCCGGCCAAGCTCCGCGCAGCGATGGAGTGTCGGGAAAACCTTGCCCGGATTGAGCTGCTGGGTCGGATCGAAGGCGCATTTCACCCGCTGCTGCTGGTTCAGATCGGTTTCGTTGAACATCTCGCCCATCAGATCGCGCTTTTCGACACCAACCCCGTGTTCGCCGGTCAGCACGCCGCCGACCTCGACGCAAAGCCGCAGGATATCGGAGCCGAATTCCTCGGCCTTTTCCAGCTCGCCCGGTTTGTTGGCATCGTACAGGATCAGCGGATGCAGGTTGCCGTCCCCCGCGTGAAACACATTGGCGACGCGGAGATCGTACTGCGCCGACAGTTCGTTCATCCGGGTCAGCACTTCGGATAGCCGGTGACGCGGGATCGTGCCGTCCATGCAGTAATAGTCCGGGGAGATCCGGCCGACTGCCGGAAAAGCCGCCTTCCGGCCGGCCCAGAACGCATCGCGCTCTTCCTCGGACGTGCTGATCCGCACGGAATCCGCCCGGTTCTCCCGCGCGATCGCATCGACACGGACGATCAGTTCATCGACCTCCACCTCGGGCCCGTCCAGTTCCACGATCAGCAACGCCTCGGCATCGAGGGGGTAGCCCGCATTGACGAATGCCTCGGCCGCGTGAATGGCGGGTTTGTCCATCATTTCCATGCCGCCCGGAATAATCCCCGCACCGATGATCCGGGCGACGCAGTCGCCGGCAGACTCGCTTGACGGAAAACCGATCAGCAACGCCCGGGCAGTAGACGGTTTGCGCAGCATGCGGACGGTGACCTCGGTAATCACGCCGAGCAGTCCTTCGGACCCCGTCACGATACCGAGCAGGTCGTAACCGCCGGAATCCAGATGCTTGCCGCCGAGGCGGACGATTTCGCCATCCATCAGCACCATTTCGATGCCGAGCAGGTTATTGGCGGTGAGACCGTATTTCAGGCAGTGCACGCCGCCCGAATTTTCCGCCACGTTGCCGCCGATGGAACAGGCGATCTGGCTCGACGGATCGGGCGCGTAATAGAACCCGTCGGCTTCCACCGCATGGGTGATGGCAAGATTGGTGACGCCCGGCTGCGCCGTCACGCAGCGATTGTCGTAATCGACCTCCAGGATGCGGTTGAATTTGCCGAGGCCGAGGGTAATGCCGTCTTCGAGCGGCAGCGCGCCGCCCGACAGGGACGTGCCGGCGCCGCGCGGGACAATCTTGATCCCGCTTCCATGGCAGTATTTCAGGATATCGGAGACCTGCTGCGTCGTTTCGGGCAGCACGACGATCATCGGCAGCTGGCGATAGGCGGTCAGCCCGTCGCATTCATAGGCCCGGAGTTCCTCTTCCTCGGCGATAACGCCCTCGCCGGGGACGATCCTGCGCAGCGCCGCGATTATCTCGCCGCGCCGGGAGATCACATCGCCATCTGGATCGGGCATCCGCATGAAAAAACTCCGGTTTCTGCGGTCGTAGTGTAGACGAGAGCCGGACAAACGAAAACCGCGCCGGGAAGGCGCGGTCTGTCAGCCGGATAGACCGGAATTCAGGCGAAAATCAGCCCTGACGCGCCTTGAAACGCGGGTTGCGCTTGTTGATCACATAGGTGCGACCCTTGCGGCGGATGACGCGGCAAAAGCGATCGCGCTTTTTCGCGGATTTCAGCGAGTTGACGACTTTCATTGTTCTCTTCCTTAAACGCGTCGGCAGAAGTGTTTTCTGGATCGGGGGCGGAACTTAACGGCGGCACCCCTTCCTGTCAACGCCGGTTCTAGGTCACGTTCGACTTCTTGAAAGCGACAATTCGCCTCATTTCCAGCTCTCCCGCCGAATAGGCCTCGTTCCGGCGTTCCCAAAGATCGGTCTCCTTCACGAGCGCCCGGGCGAGGTCGGCATCGAGGTCTTTGCCGGTGATCTTTTCCGCCATTTCAACCCAGGCGGCACAGGCGAGCGCGGTATATTGTTCTGTTTCGTCGTTATTGACGCGGACCTCGAAATTCGATTCTTCGAGCTTGTCGATGACCAGGCTGGACTCGCACGGGAAGACCGTCCCCGGCTCGCCGTCGATACTCGCCGTCGCAAGCGGGCCGGGCTCGGCGGAGGTGACGAAGCTCTCGGTAATCACAATGGGCTTGCCCGGTTTGATTGCGGACAGAACGATATCGAGGAACGCTTCCTTGTCGTCAATCAGAACAAGCGTGTCGCGCAGCAGGCAACCATCGTAGAAATCGGTCTTGAGTTCGAACGTCGCGGGATCGAACCCCTTCACGACGGCCTTTTTTTCGAGCCCTTTGATCATGGATGCATCGAGCGCCTGTTTCGCGAGGTCGGCGCTGAGATCGAACCCGTCGACGTAGGACCCTATCCTCTCGGCGACCGCGCAGGCCCCGCCACCGGGGCCGGAGCCGATTTCAAGCATCGTATTTTCCGCCGTCAGGCCGAAAGGCTGTGCGAGGTCGACGACGCTATCGGGCGTCGCGGGCGAGATAAACCCATCGCCCCAGATCAGCTGCACCAGTTTCTGGCGCGCCGGCGACCATTCCGGAACATCCTCGGCAGCCGCATCTTCGACCATATCACCGGTTTCGTCGGGATTGGAAGCGGAGTCGGGAAGCGCACCGAGGTCATAGCCTTCCCACCAGGCGTGCAGACGCTGCTTCAGCGAGTGTTTCGGCCCGCCGGCCTGATGCTCTTCTCCGCCTGATTTTTTCAGGGCAACCGCCACGCCATCATCCTCGTCCGCAAGCCGGCAAAACCGGCCAAAATCCGGCTAACAGCCTGACAGCACTTAATTAAACGAGGGTTAAGGGCGATCTACTCGCCCACGTAGCGGAAGGCGAAGCAATCGCCACTGGGGACGATGAATCCGGCGGTCGGGTTCGGGAAATGCGACGGGATGATTGTCACGTCGCGATCGGCGTAGCGATCGAGAAATGCCTTGCGGGTCTCCCGTGCCGCCGACTGGTCGGCACAGGCGATCGTGCTCCAGTCGGGAATATGACACTGGATCATGTGATGCATCATGTCGCCGCACAGAATGGCCTGCTGTCCGCCCGAAGAGACGTTCAGCCCGACCATGCCGGGGGTATGACCGGGAAGCGGCTCCAGGGTCAGCCCGTCCTCGATCGCATGATCCATGTCGACGACCAGTTCGCGTTTCGCCTCCAGGATGGGCAGGACGCTGTCGGCGACGTAGTCGCCGGTACGCGTCATCTGGCCCTGTTCGGACTGCTGCATCCAGAATTCAAGCTCCTTTCGCGAAAAGATGTACTTCGCATTGGGAAAGGTCGGCACCCAGCGTCCGTCTTCCAGCTTCGTGTTCCAGCCGACATGGTCTACATGCATATGCGTGCACAGCACGAAATCGATATCTTCCGGTGTCACCCCGGCGGTGCGGAAGTTATCCATCCACGGGAAGACCTTGTCGTTGAACATTTCCCGGTTGCGCGGCTTGTGATTGCCGACACAGGTATCGACCAGGATCGTGTGGTGCGGCGTACGGATCAGAAACGCCTGTATGTTGATGACGACCCTGCCGCTGACCGGATCGAAATGCCGCGGCACCATCCAGTGCCTGTGTTGCTCGACGGCCTGCGGATCCCAATCCGGGAAAAAGTCGCCCGCCCCCAGCATCGGCATTTCCATCTCGACGATGCGGGTGACGCTGATATCGCCGAAGCTGAAATCGTACACCGACGCTACTCCGGCCGGCCCGGGTTTTTGTGGCCGCAGGCATCGCAGACCTGATTTTCCGGATCCGCGTAAAAGGCTTCGAAGATCGGCGGCATATCGCGCTCGAGCACCTCGATATAGGCGTCTTTCCGGAAAATCTGGTGATTGCAGTTTTCGCAGAACCACGCAAACCCGTCGAGCGGATCATCTTTCTGGCGTTTGATCTCGGCGATCAGACCGACCGTGCCGGCAGGTCGCATCGGCGCATGGGGGACATAGGCCGGCAGCAGGAACACATCGCCTTCCCTGATCTCGACATCGCGCGCCTTGCCGTCTTCCTGGATGCGCAGAACCATATCCCCCTTGATCTGGTAGAAAAATTCCTCGAACGCATCGATGTGATAATCCGTTCGCTTGTTCGGACCGCCGACAACCGTGATCATCAGGTTCGAATCCTTCCACAGCGTCTCCCCGCCGACCGGGGGTTTCAGCTTGTCGCCGTTATCGGAAATCCACTGCTGTATCTGGAAGGGGTTCGACGCACTCATCCTGTTTCCTCATCTTGTATTCGGGGCTGGGCCGGAGCCAATCTGGCGTCCAGCGTAATCATTCGCCGCGTCTTCGGCAAACCCGATCAAGTCCCATGCGGACGCCCTGCCCACATCGTCCGTACTGGCAATTCGACGAGAACCGTGGCTAGATCGCTGAAAAAGCAGGGAACAGATCATTCATGGAATTCGGTCTTAATTTCTTCCCGAGCTGCGCGCCGGAAGAGCGCTCGGCGGAGGGTTACTGGGCGGACGCGCTGTATCTGTGCGGATTGATGGATGAGCTCGGCTATACCCATGTCCGCACCGTCGAACATTATTTTCACCCGTATGGCGGCTACAGCCCCAACCCGGTCGTGTTCCTCGCCGCGGCGGCGCAACGCTCCAGGATGGCGAAAATGATCACCGGTGCGGTTCTGCCCGTATTCAATAATCCGCTGAAGGTCGCAGGCGAGCTCGGCATGCTGGACGCGATCTCGAACGGACGCCTCGAAGCGGGCTTCGCCCGGGCGTTCCTGCCCAACGAGTTCGAAACGTTCGGGATCGACATCGAGGAAAGCCGCGACCGGTACGAGGAAGGCATCGAACAGATCCGGCTGTTGCTGGAGCAGGAAAACGCGACCCATCACGGAAAATTCCACAGCTTTACCGGTGTCACGTCGCTCCCCCGCCCGACACAGCAGCCGCGCCCGCCTTTCTGGGTGGCAGCACTCAGTTCGAAGGAATCCTTCGAATTCGCAGGCCGGGATGGCCACTACGTCATGGGTATTCCGATGGGTGGCGGATTGATGACGGAGCTTATCGGCACCTACCGGGAAGCATGGAAAGCCGCCGGCCACCCCGGGCAAGGCCGGATCATGCTGTCATTTTCGATGTGTACGGACGAAGACGGAGAGGCCGCACGCGCCGCGTTCCGCTCCCCGCTGAATGCCTATCTGGACCGCCTGGTCGATGCGGCTTCAGGCTGGCTCAACGGCGCCAGCACGAAGGACTATAAAGGCTATGACAGGATTATCGCCTCCCTGAAGGACGACGATTTCGACAAGCAGATGGAACGCGGCATCTGCTGGGCGGGATCGCCCGACGAGGTTGCCGACATGATCGCCGATTCAAGCCGCGAGACCGGCGGGTTCGATATCGCATCCCTGCATGTCATGCCGCACGTCCTGGAAGCATCCGTCGCGGAAAATTCAATGCGCCTGTTTTCAGAACGCGTCATGCCGAAGTTCAGGTAACCGCCTTTCCGTCAGGACGTCGCGGCCGGGCATTGTGCGGCACCCAAAACCGGCCCCTGGCGATCGTCCTGGACAAGCACGGCACAGCCCTCGCCCTCGGCCAGCGCAAAATCCCTCACGGCGAACGAAGCCGGCTTGCCTGACCATTTGCCGATCTTCTGTACCCCGGTGACGATATTGTGGCTGAGCAGGGCCTTGCCCTTGTTTTCACCGGAGCTGACCCGGGTTTCCTTCACTTTGATAAAGCGGACCAGCCAGACCGACCCTGCGCCTTTGCCGGCGGCATCAAGGTCGACCTTCTGGACCCTGCCGGACGCCATCGTCACGGTGATCCCGACGCTGTCCCGGCGGGCGGTCTCGGCTTCTCGCATCGCGTTCAGCACGGACAGGCGACGCGAACCGACCGCTTCGAGCTTTCCATCTATGACCATCTGCGGCGTGTAGACGTTCCCGGTGCCGCGAATGCGCTGGTTATAGGTACGCTGGCGCTGGGTATAGGCGGGTTTCGAGAACGGGTCTTTCCACTTCCCCGCCGCGCCGTAGACCAGATCGTCCCAGTAATCGACGTGGAACTCGAGGGCGATAACGGATTTCTGCCCGGCAAGATCGCCCAGGAATTTTTCCGCCGGCGGGCAGGAATAGCAGCCCTGCGACGTGAACAGTTCGACGACCACGGCGCCGTTGCGCTCACCGGCGGCGGCATGGGAGGCGGCGGCAATGGCGGACAAGGTCAGCGCCACAGCGGCGGCGGAAAGGGTGCGCATGTTTTTCATACGCCAAGTATAAAAAACCGCCGCGCCCCGGCCAGTAAACTTCCGGTGAGGCGCGGCGGCTGAAACGTGACCGCCCGTGAGGGCGGGTATTATTTCTCGTTCTTGACCGGGTTCGACAGAATCCCGATTTTCTCGATCTCGATCTCACAGGTATCGCCGTCTTTCAGGTAGATCGGCGGTTTGCGGACGAAACCGACACCGGCGGGCGTGCCCGTCAGGATAATATCGCCCGGCAGCAGCGTGAACACCTTTGCCAGCTCATGAACAAGCGTCTTGGTGTCGAAGATCATTTCGCGGGTGTTCGAATCCTGCAGCACCTTGCCGTTGACGCGGCACTGCATGTTCAGACCCTTTGCGCCGGCAGGCAGTTCGTCGGCGGTGACGAAGTCGGACCCGATGGAGCCGGTGGCATCGAAGTTCTTGCCCATGGCCCACTGGGACGATTTCATCTGGTAGTCGCGGATGGAGCCTTCATTCGCAACCGCATAGCCGGCGACGTAATCGAGCGCTTCGCTCTTTTTGATGTTGCGGGCCTTCTTGCCGATAACGGCGACAAGCTCGGCTTCGTAGTCGAAATGCTTCGACGCCTTCGGGCGGATGATCGGCTGGCCCTGCGCGACGAAGGACGTCGTGAAACGGGTAAACACCACAGGATAGGTCGGGATTTTCAGACCGGCTTCGGCGGCGTGGTCCTTGTAGTTCAGACCGATGCAGATAATCTTGTTGGGATCCTGGATGGGGGTCAGGTAACTGACACGCCCCTTCACGATCGCCTTGGGCGGCGCCTTGGCGGCCGCGCGGGCGGCTTTCGCCATCGCGCCCTTGCCCTTTGCGATGAGCTCCTTGAGATCTGTCGGAAGTGTCTTGTCGACAAGCGACAGATCGACGAGGCCGGCATCTGTACGGACGCCAAGCTTGGCCTTGCCGTCTTTTTTGAAAGCGACGAAACGCATTTTTATCTCCCTGTGCTGGATTGCGTTGAAAAGTTCGAGTGCGGCGGACGGCGAAGCGCCGCCCGGAAATCAATTCCGCGTTGAAACTAACGGATCGGCACACCGGTTCAAGTTGTTTTGCTCTTCCGGTGTGCGGAAGCTTTTTCGGAAAGTAAAACACATGTGGTTTTCATACTGTCCCTCTCGGCCCGGCCGTTTTCTGAATGACATCATGTCCCCGTATTTCGCGGAACAAAATGCGCGCGCGACTCGCCGTGTCTTTGGTCTTGCGGACGGGTGGTGTAGAAGAATAGCGAGCCTGGCGGAAAGAGTACGATGGCACCGGACGACAACCACGCGGGAGACATTCCCTATACCGATCTCTGGAGACGGCCCGGATTCCTGATCCGGCGGCTGCACCAGTTGCATGTTGCCGTATTCCTGGAAGAGTGCGGCGAATTCGACGTGACGCCGGTCCAGTATGCGGTGCTCAGCGTGCTGTATCGCGGCAAGGCGCTGGACCAGGTTTCCGTCGCCGCCGAGGTCGGGATCGACCGCAACAACGCCGCGGACGTCCTCCGCCGGCTGGAGCGGCGCGGGTTCGTCGAACGCATCCCGAGCGAGACCGACCGGCGCGCGATGCTGAACGCGATTACCGAAGCAGGCTGCAAGTTTGTCGAAGACGCCCACGGCGCCATGGAGCGCGCGCAGGACCGGTTCACCGGAAGCCTCGGCAGGCGCGACCGCGAGCGGCTGATGGAACTCCTTCAGAAAGTCATGCTGGACAATAACGATTCCGGCCGGGCGCGGCTGAATACACCCGACGGGGAATAGAAAAGGGCGGACCAGCCGGCCCGCCCCTGTCGCATTTTTTATAAAGCGGCCGAAGACTACTCGGCGGCTTTCGGCAGGGCCGCCTCGATCGTTTCCATGTTGTTGCGGTTGGTCGCGAACTTCACGTCGGCGGGTTCGTAGATATCGTCCGTGATCTTGAAATACCCGTTGGCGTAATCGGCCGCGCTTGTCGGCACCATCTGGATGGAATCGAACGGGCAGACATCCATGCACAGCTCGCAGCCGATGCACTTGTCGTTATGCACGTTGATCTTGCCGGCCGGGTCCTGGGACAGGGCTTCGTAGAAGCACATCTGGACGCAGACATTGCAGGTCGGGTTCTGGCAGGTCTCGCCGTTCACTTCGGCGGTGACACGGTCCTTGGCGAACTGGTCGGAATAGTCGGTCGCCGCCGCGTCCGACGCGATGCCGTACATGGACGCGATGTCCTTGTAGCCGTGCTCGTCCATGAAGCGTTCGAGCCCGCGGATGATGTTGGGCAGCCATTTCATGCCCTTGATCATCAGCACCGAGCCGACTTCGACGATATTGGCGCCGGTCATGATGAATTCGACCACGTCGCGGTGATCGAAGATTCCGTTCGACCCGGCGATCGGAATGCCGACCTCTTTATAGATGTTGTGGACGTAGCGCAGGCTGAGCGGCTTGGTCCAGGTGCCGCCGATGCCTGCGGTGCCGCCGAGACGCGGCTGGGCGGTGTCGATATCGACCGCAAAGGCGGTATAGCGGTTGGTCGCGGTGACCGCGGCGGCACCCGCCTTCTGGACGGCCTTCGCGATCTCGACGGGCTTCGACTGGTCCGGCGTCAGCTTGACGACGACGGGGATATCGACCGCTTCGCAGACCGCCTGGGTCACATTGAAGGCGACTTCCGGGTCCTGGCCGATCATCGAGCCGCCGTGCACGCCGGGCATCAGCGCCGGGTGCGGGCAGCCGAAGTTCAGTTCGACCATCGGCAGGCCGCAATCCTCGATCGTGCGGCAGATATCGATCCAGCCCTGCACGTCCTTCGCCCCGGCGCTGCCGATCAGATGGGCATCGCGTTCGCGGGCATAGGCGCCGACTTCCTTCAGGTAGGGAATCCAGTCCTTGTAATAGGTGCTGGAATAACCGGAACGGCTGTAGAATTTGAAGTCGCGCGGCACCTTGCCTTTGATGATGTCGCCGCGGTCGTTCATGATCGCGTATTTCGAGTTCATGGTGAGGACCGCCATGTCGTCGATGTCGGTCAGCGTCTTGATGATCGCGCCCGCGGCACCGTAATCGAATGCCTGTTTCATCAGGTCGGGGCTGTTCGTCGTTTCCAGCGATGCGATGACTACCGGGTTTTTGAACGGAACGCCGCAGAAATCCACTTTCATATCGGCCATGTCTTATTCTCCTCTTTATCGGGCTATCGGTGTCGCAAAGACGGCGAATTCGCCCCCTGTGTAGCTGTATACTGCCGCCAAACCGCAGCAATTTCCAGTCATTATATGTAGTATACTACGTAATATCAGCGGTCTTTCCACGCTTTCTAAATGGCAGCCATCATAGATCCACGCAGTGCCGCCGTCGCTTCCGAATCGACGCTCTTGCCGTCCGCCGCCGCAACGACGCCATAGACGTCGCGCATGGTCGCCTCGGAGATAATCTCGTCCCGCCAGTCGCGCAGGACCTTTGCCGGGTCGCGTTCCAGCGCCGGGCCGTATCCGCCGCCGCCGGGCGACTGGGTGACGAAGCGCACGTTCTCCGTCCGCCGCAGCCCGTATTTGGGCGCATCCTCGGTCTCGCCATTGCCGTGACGCAGATGCATCCTGCCCGGTGCACCGGCCCCGCCGCCATTGATGCCGTAGCCGGTTTCGTAGTTCAGCCCTTCGCCGCGGAAGGAATGGGTCGCGGGTGTCAGGATATCGACCTCGTAATCGCAGCCGCTGCCGCCCCGGTACTTGCCGGCGCCCGCCGCGTCGATGCGGAATTCCTGACGGTGGAACATAACCGGGTAAAGCTGTTCGTAGACTTCGACATTGGGCATGGTGAGACCGCCGAGAGTGCAGACATGGCCGATCTGGTTGAAGCCGTCGCGGCCGTCGACCGCGCCGGAACCGGCCGCCGCCGCCCCGTGATAAAACACGTATGGCTGTCCGCCCGCTTCGCTGCCGACCGAAATGCCGAAGACGTTCTTCGCCCAGCCCGCGCAGCCGCGCACCGGGTCGGCCTGGGCCAGCGCTTTCCACACCGCATGAATGATTTCATGGGCGAAGAACACCGTGCACATGGTCGTCGGCGCGCCTTCGCGCGCGTTCACGATCGTGCCCTCTGGGGCAATGACATCGACGCAGCGGAACGCCCCTTCGTTATGGGGAAGATGCGGATCGAGGAACGATGCAAGCGCCGTGAAGATCGCCGAATAGGTATTGCCGAGCGACGAGTTCTTGAAGCCGCGAATCTGCGGATCGGTGCCGGTGAAATCGACGGTCATCCGGTCGCCGTCAATGGTCAGCTTGACCCGGACGGTGACGTCCCGGGTTTCGAAACAGTCGTTGTCGGAGCGATCCTCGGCCACATAGACGCCGTCGGCGAGCTTGGCGATTTCCGTGCGGACCGACCGGTCGGCATGATCGAGCACGCCGGTGAAATAGCCCATCGCCTTATCGACGCCGAGTTCCTCGACAAGCGCGGCCACGCGTTCCATGCCGATGCGGGTGGAGCCGAGCATGGCGCGCAGATCGCCATCCTGCAGATGCGGCGTGCGCGTATTCAGCATCAGCATCTTCCACAGGTCCGTCCGGACCTTCCCGGCCTCGACCAGTTTGAGAACCGGCAGGCGCACGCCTTCGGACCAGGCATCTGTGGCGACCGGGTTATAGGCCCCGGCGGCCCCGCCGCCGATATCGGACTGGTGCGCGCGGTTGCAGGTCAGGCCGACCATCTGGCCGTCGACGAAGACGGGCCGTGCGATCACCCAGTCGGGCAGATGGTTGCCGCCCGCTTCCCACGGATCGTTCAGCAGGTAGACATCGCCCTCGGCCAGCTCGTCGCCGAAATCGCGCAGGATGGCGCGCACGCCGAACCCGCCGCTGCCGGTATGGATCGGGATGCCATCGGCCTGGCTGACGACTTCGCCGGTCGGCCCGGCGATGAAGCAGGAGAAATCATGGGCCTGGCTGAAAATCGGGCTGCGCGCGGTGCGCACCATCACCCAGCCCATCTGGTGGGAGATATGATCGAGACGGTTCTGCGTGAGGGCAAGGATGACCGGATCGAGAGCCCTGGTTTCTGAAGCTTGCGCCATCGGATCAGTCCTCCGTCTCGAAGTTGATGATGTAGTTGTTCAGCGCGTCGATCGAAACGAGGTCGCCCGGTCCAACCAGGATGGTCGTCGTCGCTTCCTCGATAATCGCGGGGCCGGCGAAGGTCTGGCCATGGTGCAGATCGGCGCCGCGATAGACCGGGGTGTCGAGGAATTCGCGCACCGATTCCGCGTAGACAGGCCGGGTCTCTATCGGCTCGACCGCGTTGTCCACGGGCTCGTATGTCGGGTCCTGCAACGGCGGCAGCTTGCCGATGCCGACGACGCGGAGCTTGGCGACGTTGATCCGGCTTTCCGGGTTGGTGTGGCCGAACTGGCGATCGTATTCGCGTTCGAAGGCGGCCCGGATTTCGTCGGGCGTCGCGTCCGGTGCGAGCGCGACGCGCACGTCCCATTGCTGGCCCTCGTAATGCAGGTCGAGCTCGTAGCCGAAGGTCGTATCGTCCTTCGAGAAACCTTCGCCGCCGAGAGCCTCAAGCGCCTGCGCTTCCAGTTGCGCGTAGCCGTCGGCAATGGCCGGGATGGCATCGGCGCCCAGTTCGCGCATCACGACATGGACGAAATCGCGGCGCACGTCGGCGTGCTGCATGCCGATCGCGCAGAACGCGCCGGCCTGGCGCGGAATATAGACCGCCCGTGCGCCGAGCTTGCGCCCGACGCTGGCGCCGTGCATCGGCCCGGCGCCGCCGCAGGCGATCAGCATGAACCGGCCCGGATTGTAGCCGCGCTGGATGCTGATGCGTTCGACCGCATGCAGCAGGTTCTGTTCGACAATGCGGATCAGCCCCGCCGCCGCATCGGTGCGCGAGATTCCCAGCGGATTGGCGATTTCGGTATCGATGGCTTTTTCCGCCGCCGCCAGGTCGAGCGAGACGGAGCCCCCCGCATAGGGTCCGGGCCGCATGCGGCCCAGCACCAGATGGGCATCGGTCACCGTCGGGCGCGTACCGCCATGGCCATAGGCCGCCGGCCCGGGCCGCGCGCCGGCGCCTTCGGGCCCGGCATACATCAGGCCCGCCGCATCGATGCCCGCGATGGTGCCGCCGCCCGCGCCGACGGTATGAATATCGACCGACGGGGTGACGAGATCGTAATCGTTGACCGAGAGCGAATCCGTGATCGCGACGCGGCCTTCATGCATCAGCATCACGTCGCAGCTGGTGCCGCCGATTTCCATGCTGACGAGGTTGTCTTCGCCGATCCCGGCGGCGAGATGCTGCATCGCGCCGACACCTGCGGACGGGCCGGACAGCAGCAGGTTCACCGGCTGGCGGATAAGCTGGTCGAGCGAGGCGGCCCCGCCGTTCGATTGCAGCATCAAAAGCTTGGTCTTCAGCCCCATGTCGATCAGCTTCTGCTGCAGCGCCGTGAGGTAGGACGCGACCCGCGGCATGACATAGGCGTTCACCGCCGTGGTCGACGTGCGTTCGTATTCGCCCATTACCGGCACGATGTCGGACGACACGGAAATCCATTCGCAGATATTCTCTTCGCGCAGGATGTCGGCGACCGCGTCTTCATGGGCCGGATTGACGAAACTGTTGATCAGGCTGACGGCGATGGATTCGACGCCGTTATCGGCGAAAATCCTGCAGGCGGCGCGCACGTCATCTGGGTTGAGAGCCTCGACCTCTGAGCCGTCGGCGGCGATGCGCCCGGTGACAGGCTGGCGCAGATAGCGCGGCACCAGCACCGGCGGATAGGGCGTGCGGTGGTCCCACGGATCCTTGCGCAGACCGCGCCGCGCTTCGAGGCTGTCGCGGAAGCCCTTCGTGGTCAGCAGACCGACCCTGGCGCCCTTGCCTTCGAGCAGGGTATTGGTCGCAACGGTGGAGCCGTGCAGGAAAAACTGGCAATCGCCCAGGAACTGCGCCATCGGCTGGTCGAGGGCGGCACTGGCCGCAGTCAACGCATTGATGACACCCTCGCCCGGATCGGCGGGCACCGACGGCACCTTGAACACGTCGGTGCGGCCCTCGCTGTCGGCAATGACAAGATCGGTGAACGTGCCGCCGACATCGACGCCGACGCGCCATGGTGGCGACTGGATTGTTAGGGTCATATGCGTGCCGGTCCCGTTCGTTTTTCTATTTACGTAGTATACTCCCTTTATTTCGGGAGACGGTCAAGTGATGGTTGATGTCGCGTCTACCGTAACGCGGCACCGTATAACGTGCCATCCCGGTATGATCTGTCATCCCGGCGAAAGCCTATATCTCCCTCGAATATTCCGGCCTATCGTCCCGCCCTGCCGATCGCGTCCGGGGCAGGCCTGTACCGGGATCGATAGATCGGAGCGCGCAAGGAGCGCGGCACAAATACCACGCCCCGGGATAGTCCCGGGGCGACCGACCATATGTGCAGGATCGGCAGTGATTCCCGCAAGGCGGGGCGGTTAACGCGCGGAGAGATAAAAGCCCCTCCACAGCGCCGCGCGGGCGTTTCCGCCGGATTTTTGACCGGAACGCATCCGGTGAAAAACGTGAAAAACAACCCCATGCACCCAAAGGGGCAGGACAGGCCTGATTGGGTACGTCGGCAATCGCGGGACCCCGTGTGCGTATCTGGTGAATCATGCCTGTTGGACAAATACCTCCCTCGCCTGTGTGGCGATTCGTGTCTTTTCAGTCAGCAGACAGCGTATCACGCGAAAGTACGAAACCAAAACACAGGGCGCCGTTTTCAGGTCCTTCCGGCGCGTTCGATAGCGTCAACGGGTTGACCTTCGGCGACGGCAAGTTCTTCACGCTGGATTACGGCGCAAGCGGGCTGACCCTGACGGTGGGCAGCGAATCTGTCGTCGCAATGCCGGAGCCGGGTATGATCGTGCTGTTCGGGCTCGCTCTCGCCGGCATTGGGTTCGCGCGGCGGCGGAGGTGTTCCTGGATAGCGCTGTCATTCCCGCTCAGTCGGGACTCTCCTCTCTGAAAAGATCCCCGCCTTCGCGGGGATGACGAACCTGGCGAGCGCCCCTTACTCCGCCGCCTGCAGCGATTTCTGTTCCTCGCCGTACAGCCGCCGGATGACGCGCCGCATGGCGAGCAGGCCTTCGTCGGCCGGGATCGTGCCGCGCGGGTTGGCGTCGCGGTTCGGCGCCGCCGGGTCCATGTCGATGGCGCGCTGCTGGGCTTCGTAGACGTCGAGGTCTTCCTTCAACACGCCATGCATCTGTTCGACGAACAGGTCACGCATGTGTTCGGGTACCTTGTCCCTGTGCCCGGCGACGGTCCAGAACTGGTGGGACGTGGTTTCGGTTTCCGGCGTCATCGCGTGATAGACCACGAAACCCCACTTGCCCTGGTCGTTGTTGCGGGTGTCGGTATCGGCGCCGGTGCCGGCATCGACCGAGCCGTTATTGATGTTGATATAGGCGGGCGGCAGGAACTGGCTCATCTGCCAGCGGTCGATATTGTTGGTGTATCCGCCGTATTCGCGGAACGCCAGGGCCGGTTCGATATCTTCCATCCAGCGGGTGACGCGGACGGTGTCGCCTTCAATATCCGTCGACAGGTTGGCGGCTTCCGCGACCGCGCGGTTGCCGGTGGTGGAGCCGTGAACATAGGTCAGGTGCGACAGGTCCAGCAGGTTGTCGAGCACCAGACGGTACCCCGCCTTCACATAGGTCTGGCCCTGGGCACGGACCCAGTCTTCGTTCAGGTTGTGCTTTGGGTAGTCGGGAATAGTCGCTTCATCCGCGAGAGCGGGATCGCCCGGCCAGTAGAACAGCCAGCCGTGACGCTCTGCCACCGGATAGGTACGCACCTTCGCCCAATCCGGCGGCGCGGCGGAGCCCGGCAGGTGCGTGCAGGCGCCCGAACAGTCATAGACCATGCCGTGATAGCCGCATTCGATCTCGTCGCCGATCAGCCGGCCTTCGGAGAGCGGCAGGTTCCGGTGCGGACAGCGGTTTTCGAGGGCGACCGGCGTGCCGTCTTCCTTGCGGTAGAGCACGACATATTCATTCAGAAGAATGCGCCCCAGAAGCTCCCGCCCGACGTCTTTGGACCAGGCAGCGACGTACCAGGCATTTTTCAGGAACATTGTTTTTCTCCCCGTTGGACCGTATCCGGCGGCCTCCGGATATTTAATCAGTATACCCCTCTTTTGGGTTGCGGCAAGCCTGTCTCTTCATATCCGTACGTCATTGAGCCGGCGAGACGGGGAATCACGGGACGTCAGAAGCCGGGAGAAATCCCGGCGCCCGTCCTGCGGCCTGCGGAAATGATTGTCGGGCGGCAGGTTTTCCGGCCGCAATCGATGGCAGCGATTGACAGTGTACCGCCCGCGGGTCCGGCGATATGGTCTGATCATGACAGATACTCATCAGATTACCGGCGGCTCGCTTACCAGCCTGTGGGAACGCCCGGGCTACCTCATCCGGCGGCTTCACCAGATTCACGTCGCGATCTTTCTGGAAGAATGCAGCGCATACGGGATCACACCGGTGCAGTACGCGGTCATGACGGCACTTCTCAACAATCCCGGCGCGGACCAGGTGACCATTTCCCGCGACGCCGGAATCGACCGCACGAATGTCGCAGATGTGCTGGCGCGGCTGGCGCAACGGGGGCTGGTGATTCGCGAAGCGGGCACCCGGGACCGCCGCATGCGGGTCGCCCGGCTCACCGCGGAGGGCGACCGCATCGCCCGCGACATGGAGCATGCCTCGCTCAGCGCGCAGGCGCGGCTGATGGCGCCGTTGTCGGCCGAGAAACGCAACCTGCTCATGGCGCTGATGGGCGAGCTGGTCGAGGCGAATAACGAATTCAGCCGCGCTCCCGCCCGGCGACGCCCGGCCGGCCGGAACCCCGCATAAAAAAGGGGCGGCCGAAGCCACCCCTTTGTCTCGTTCGCAGGAAGGCTGTTGCCTACATGCGGGCCTTTGCGACGGCCTTCTTCAGCAGATTGTACATGTCCTTGGTCTGCGGGTTGGTGCCGAGGAACTCGTCACCGAGCGGCCGGACCGTGTCCATGAAGGTCTTCTGGTCGGCATCGCTGAGGCGGATAACCTCGGCGCCGTTGTCACGCCAGGTCTGCTCGGCCCGCTTGCCAAATTCCTGCCCGCGGTCGTTGACCCACTTGGACAAATCGCTCGCGGTCGACCGTACAAACGCCTGCTGTTCCTTCGACAGCTTTTTCAGCCAGACGTTGCTGGCCAGTGTCGCGCTCGGCACCATGCCGCTCTCGACGACGGTGACGAACTTGGTCACCGTATAGAACTTGGAGCCGGTCATGACGATGATCGCCGTCCGCGCCGCGTCGAGCGTGCCGCGCTGCAGTGCCGGAAGCACTTCCGAGTAAGGCATCGGCACGCCAGCCGCGCCGAATTTGCCCACCATGGCGCTTTCCATCTTGGTTGCGAGAACCCGGACTTTCAGGCCTCGCAGGTCAGAAAGCTTGCGGATCGGCTTCAGGCTGGCGAACGATGTCGGACCGTAGATAAACAGGTTGAGCATCGTGATGCCCTTGCTCTCGGCCAGTTTCGAGTATTGCGAGTAGAATTCGGGGTCGTTCACGGCCTTGTAGGCGTGGTCGACATTGTCGAAAATGCCGGGCGCGTCGAGAACCTGGAAATTCGGATTGAGGCCGGTCATGAAGCCCGGCGGCGTGATCATCATTTCAAGCGTGCCGAACTGGAGCCCCTCGAGCATGCGCGGGATGCTGCCGATCTGGCTGGCCGGGAAGTTCTGGGCCGAAAGCTTCATCGCCGGGTTTGCGGCAAATCTCTTCTCGATTTCCGCGCCGAGCGCCTGCTGAGGATCGTTGACCGTTGCGTAGCCGATCTTGACCTTGCCCTGCGCAACGGCGCTGCCGGCAAAGCCGACCATCGCGAGCGCAGCAAGCGTCGCGACGATTTTTGTCTTGGGTTTCGTGGTTGCCATTTGTCTCTCCCTTTTAATAAAACAACTAAACTGCAGTTCTAACGATTCATTGCGCCTGCGCCAAGAATTGCCAGTCAGTCAAACAGCAGTATGCTGATCGAATTTCCGGCAAGTCAAGAGCAGCCCCCTGGACGCGCAGGTTTAAACGGACATATCGGATCAATCAAAGGGAAACCCGGGTATGAGCAACAAATCCGTCGGCACCAACCCCGCGTCGGTCGCCCCGCCGATGAAACCCCATTATTCGAACAGTATCCGCACTGCCGGTCCGCTGTTGTTCATTGCCGGGCAGGTCGCGCTCGACGCGGACGGCAAACTGGTCGGCGAGGGCGATATCCGCGCCCAGGCGACACAGGTTCTGGAAAACATCCGGGCCATCGTCGAGGCGAACGGCGCGACCATGGCGGATCTTGCGCAGGTGACAGTTTACGTCCGCGACATCGAGGCTTTCAGCTCGATTTCCGACATCCGCGAGGGCTATTTCCCGGCCGATGGCCCAGCCTCGGCCATCGTCGAGGTCTCTGCGCTCGCCTGGCCGGAATTCCTGATCGAAATCGCCGCGGTGGCAGCCCTGCCCGGATAGGGCCGCCCGTCGTCAGCAATCAGGCGGCGTGCGATCAGATCTTCGACGGTGCGACGGAACTGCTCGCCCGCGGCGGGACGTTCCCAGGATTCGAGCCAGTTCTGTTCGATAAAGGCATGGATCGCCGGCTGGTCCAGGGCCGCCTCCCAAAGGATACCCAGCAGGGATGCCATCAGTTCTTCGTGCTCTTTCACCCCGTCGGTCACGCAGCGCGCAGCATCCGCGAGATCCACGAACCCCGTTTCCGGGCCCGCGCCGAGACCGAAATCCGCCAATCGCCGCCGGTCCGGCGGGGCGATCTGCCAGTGGGCGACTTCATGTATCAGCACCGAGGCCTCGCTCCGGGTGCGGATCGCCGTACCATCCCAGCTGAACGCCGAAACCGGTTCCGCGTCGATCGCCGGGATACCGAACGATTGCACCAGGTCGAGGGCCTGGCGGCGATGTACAGGCGTGTCGTACGGCGCATCGAACGCGCCGGCGGTGCCGGCGATCAGGCCGAACGCGGCGCGCGCCGGCGTCCCGGCGGGGAAGTATGATTCGAAACGTTCGAGGACCCCCGGCAGGGTGTCGCGATCTATCGGTGTCAGTTTCATGCTGCGGCAATATAACCGCCGCCGGCGGCAATTGCTTGCATTCGAATCACCGGGCGGCGATGGTCGCCCCAGGAGAGCACCGACAGGCACGGACGGCGTTCAGACAGGATATGGGCCGAACAGGATGGTATACGGCTGGTTCGAGGATATGACCGCGGGCGACCGGGAGACGATCGGCGCGTATGCCGTCGACGAGGCGGAGATGATCGCGTTTGCCCGGAAATGGGACCCTTTCCCGTTTCACATCGATCGCGCAAGCGCCGAGAAATCCATCCATGGCGGGCTGATCGCTTCCGGCGAGTACTCGATGGCGATCAAGCAGTTGCTGATTCACATGAAGGGTGTCCCGCCCGGCGTAATGGCGTCTCTCGGATACGACGAACTGCGCTATCTCCGGCCGGTTCGCGCCGGCGACAGGATCAGCCTGACGCTGGAAGTGCTGGAGAAGCGCCCGTCCCGTTCGAAACCGGACCGCGGCATTGTGCGCGTCCGGACGACGCTGAAAAATCAGGACAATACCGACCTTCTGACCTATATCGACAATGTCCTCATAGCCAAAAAGCCACCCGAAGAGACTTCATGACCGATTCTCCGCCCGCTCCGACGGCAGACACCTCCCCGGCGCTCAACGTGGCCGGTCTCCGAAAATCCTATAGGCTGGGCAAGGACAGCATACCGGTGCTGCAGGGCCTGTCGCTGGACGTCCAGCCGGGGGAGATGGTCGCCATCATGGGCCCCAGCGGGTCGGGCAAGACCACCCTGCTGAACTGTATCGCCGCCATCGACAGGCCGGATGACGGCGCGGTGGAAATCGCGGGCGCCCCGATCGATTACCGGTCCGAGCGGGCGCGCACCCTGCTGCGGCGGCGCGACATCGGTATCGTGTTCCAGTTCTTCAACCTTATCCCGACGCTCAGCGTCCGCGAAAACATCGCCCTGCCGCAGCAGATCGCCGGCGGGGCGCGGGCCGAGCGCGAGGCGCGGGTGAGCGACCTGCTGGAACGGGTCGGCCTGAACGCCCGCAGCGGTCACCTGCCCCACCAGCTTTCGGGCGGCGAGATGCAGCTGGTCTCCATCGCCCGGGCGCTGGTCCATCGCCCCGCCCTGCTGCTGGCGGACGAACCTACCGGCAACGTGAATCCCGCCATCGGCCGCTCGATCCTGCAGACCCTCCGCGACACCGTGCGCGAAGAGAACACGAGCGTGCTGCTGGTAACCCACAGCCCCGAACATGCGGCCTGGGCCGACCGTATCTGTTTTCTGAAGGAAGGGGTGATCGCGGGCAGCGTCATTCAGTCGGGCGGGCCCGAGAATCTCGCGCCGATCTATGCCGAACTGCAGCGGCTCGGCATCTGACCGATGACGGCGGCGGCAATCAGAATCCCCCTGAATATCGGCCTCGCGTTCCGGCTTGCAGTCCGCAGCCTGAAACACCGCAAGATGATCGCCCTCGCGACCCTGCTGGGCGTCGCCATCGGCGTCGGCGTGGTCAATGCGGTGCTGATCGTCGATGCCAATACCGCGCGGGGATACGAGGCGGAAGCGGATATCGAAACGGAGGCCGCCGGGTCGGCGCAGACGGCTCCGACGGCCAAGGCGGCAGACCAGCAGCAGGTCGGCGCCAAAACCTTCTCCATCCGGATCGAACGCGTCCGCAACGGCGAAGTCGAAAAATCCATCGTGCCCACCCAGCGCGGCAGCGCCGGACGCATCCGGGCGACCGACAGCACCCGGGCGCGGCCGGGCGAGGAAGACTACCAGGCGATGCGCCTCGCCGTCCGGATGGCCTCGCTGCTCGCCTTTTTCATCGGCGCGGTCATCGTGTTCTATACAATGCGATACTCGGTCTCGACCCGGGCGCGGGAATTCAGCCTGATGCTGTGTCTGGGCGAGAGCCGCCGGAATGTGGGCGCCTCGCTGATGGCCGAAGCCTCCCTGCTCGGCGCGCTCGGCACGGTAGTCGGGCTGATCGCCGCCTTTCCAGCCGCCGCAGCGCTGCTTGCCGCCGGCGTCTCGACAAACGGGCGGCGCCCCCTGCCCGGCTTTGACATACCGTGGTTCGAGCTGTCGGGCATGGGCCTGATCAGCCTGGCGATTGTCTATCTCGGCGTCGCCAGCCCGCTGCGCGAAATACACCGGCTCAGCATTCCCGATGTTCTGCAGCCGCGCTTTCTGTCCACCGGCGAACGCGACGTGCAGATGGCCCAGCGCGGCTTCGGCTGGCTGATCCCCCCGATGCTCGCCGCCGGCTGGATCGGCATGCGCCCGTTCATGGAAAGCTGGCTGTCGGTTGTCTATTTCTTCCTGTTCGAAGCCGCCTTTGTCGGCCTGCTGGCCGTCGCGACCTTGTGGTGGCTGTCGCCCTTCCTGCGCGGGACCATTCGCGTGTTCGAAACACTTTTCCGCGCGGTGCTGCCGCTGGAAAGCTTCCTGACCGGCCGCCGCATGCGGCTGAACAGCAAGCGGCTGGTTTTTTCAGTCACCGGCGTGACGCTGGTCTTCAGCCTGCTGACCGGCCTGCACGACGTCACCCGGGCGCTGAAAGACGAGGTAACGATCTGGGCGTGGCGGGCCATGGGCTCAAGCTCGTATCTGGAACGCCCCGAAGGCCGGGAGGTGGATGAAAACGCGCTTCAGGCCCGGCTCGCAACTTATGGAATTGCGCTGACACGCATGTCCGCCAAGACCGGCGGCGTGTTTCCCGTCCGCCTGATCCGCGGCGACGACGTCAATCCGCTGCTGCGCGCGCAGGGACAACCGACACTGGACCCGGGCAAGGTGATCCTGTCGCGCACTCTGGCGACGCGCTACGACACCCGCCCCGGCGACACCGTCGTCTTTTCGGACGGCACGAAGGACCACCGGTTTCAGGTCATCGGTATATCCGACAGCGTCGGATTTTATCTCGAAAGCGCCCAGTACGTGGACCTTAAATCCTATGCGCTGTTCAGCGACGGCAACCCCATCTTTGCCGACAATCTGGAAAAATCGCTCGGACGCTATGCATCCGCGCGCCCGTTCGGCGGCGTCCGGCCCTACCTGTCGCGGAATCAGGAAGCCGCGCTTTATCCCTGGTACGTCACCGTGAAACGCGGCCGGTACCAGGCCTACTGGCAGAGCCGCGAGATCGACCGGGACTTCCTGATCTTCGATTTCATCCTGTTCGGGACCGTGATCCTGGCCGGTATCGGCGTTGCCAACACGATGCTGATACAGGTGCGTGCCCGGGACCGGGAATTCGCCGTCCTGAAATCGATCGGCATCAGCCGCGGGCAGGTCGCCCGGATGCTGCTGATCGAGGGCACCATCATCGGCTGCGTCAGCGCGGCGCTCGCCGTCGTCATCGGCAACGGGCTGGGCGCGATCAGCGTGCGGTTTCTCGACCATTTCACCCTGTTCGACTATGCGCTCCGCATATCGCTGCCGGCGACACTTTATATCTCCGCGCTCTGCGTGCTGACCTGCGTGATCGCATCGATCTATCCCGCCTTTATCGCCAACCGGGCATCCTCGGCGGAATCCCTGCACTATGAATAGCGGCGAACATTACAAAAGTTTAATCGGCCAAAGCTTGCGGAAACGCCTCTATGGCCCATACATATCCTGCGAATAACTGCTTCGGAACAACCGGGAATCCAGTAAATCCATGCGCGTTCTGGTCATCGAAGACGACGCCGATGTCGCCGCCTATATCGTGAAGGCGCTGACGGAGGCCGGTCACAACCCTTCCCATGCCGATAACGGCAGGGACGGCCTGGTGATGGCGACGACGGATGATTTCGACGTGCTGGTGGTGGACCGTATGCTGCCCGGACCGGACGGGCTGACGATCATCCGGACGCTGCGGGCATCCGAAGACCAGACACCGGCGCTGATCCTGAGCGCGCTGGGCGATGTCGATGACCGGGTAAAAGGCCTTAAAGCGGGCGGCGACGACTACCTGACCAAGCCCTTCGCCGCGTCCGAACTTCTTGCCCGGCTTGAAGCGCTGACGCGGCGCGCATCCGCGCGGGGCGCACCGGCGGAAACGAAACTGTCGGTCGGCGATCTGGAGATGGACCTGCTGTCCCGCACCGTCAGGCGGGCGGGCACGGTCATCGACCTGCAGCCGCGCGAATTCAGACTGCTCGAATGCCTGATGCGCAATGCCGGCAGCGTCGTGACGCGCACCATGCTGCTGGAAGACGTGTGGGACTATCACTTCGATCCGCAGACCAATGTGATCGACGTCCATGTCAGCCGGTTGCGCCAGAAAATCGACCGGGATTTCGACACGCCGCTTCTCCAGACGGTTCGGGGCGCCGGATACGTGTTACGCGAAACCGGCGCATGAAAACCGCCCGGCTTCTGAAAAGCGCCACGTTCCGGCTGGCGCTTCTATACATGCTGATCTTCGGCGGCTCGGTCGCGGTACTGCTGGGCTTCATCTACTGGGCAACCGTCGGCGTGCTCACCGAACAGGTCGACGAGACGATCCAGGCCGACATCAAGGGCCTTGCCGAACAGTATGAACGCCGCGGCACGCCCGGCATTGCCGCCATCATCGGCGAGCGTATCCGCAAGGATCCGGGCGGGCGGACCGTCTACCTGCTCACCGACCCGCTCCGCCGGCCGCTGGTCGGCAACCTCGACAGCTGGCCGACGGTCGCGCCCGACGCGGATGGCTGGATCGCGTTCGAACTGGTCGACCGGGGCGACCCCGACGGGCGGCCGCATCTTGCCCGGGCCCGGCGCTTCGTGCTGCAGGGCGGGCTGAACCTGCTGGTGGGACGCGAAGTCCGGGAGCTGAACCGGACCCGGGGCATGATCGTGAACGCGATCGTCTGGGGGATCGCGATCACCCTCGCGCTCGCTTTCGCGGGCGGCATCGCGATGAGCCGCAGCACCGCCCGGCGGATCGATGCCATCAACCAGACCAGCCGCGATATCATGAGCGGCGATCTCGACCGCCGCATTCCGGCGGGCGGCACGGGCGACGAATTCGACCAGCTTGCCGGCAACCTGAACGCCATGCTCGACCGCATTCAGGGCCTGATGGAGGGTCTGCGCCACGTATCAGACAACATCGCCCACGACCTGCGCACGCCGCTGACGCGCCTGCGCGGACGGCTGGAGGATCTGGACGATCCGGACCTGGATCCGGCAGACCGGACGGCGCGCATCGAGGCCGCGATCGCCGAAGCCGACACCCTTTTATCGATGTTCAATGCGCTGCTGCGGATCACCCAGATCGAAGCGGGCGGACGGCGCGATAATTTCGCGCAGGTCGATCTCGCCGCCGTCCTGGCCGACGTTGCCGAACTCTACGAACCCGTTGCCCAGGCGAGGGGATTGACGCTGTCATCCCGAGTCGATGCCGCCGAAAGCGTCACCGCCGACCGGGACCTGCTCTTCCAGGCGATCGCGAACCTCGCCGACAATGCGATCAAGTACACGCCGCCCGGTGGCGCGGTGACCCTGGAGGCCGCGGGAAAATCCGTTACCGTATCCGATACCGGCCCGGGCGTGCCGGAAGACGCCCGCGAGGATGTTTTCCGGCGGTTCCACCGGCTGGAAGAGAGCCGCAGCGCGCCGGGCAGCGGGCTCGGTCTCAGCCTTGTGAAGGCCGTCGCCCAGCTGCATGGCGGCGAGGTCCGTCTCGAGGACAACAACCCCGGCCTGAAGGCTGTGCTGACGGTCGGCTGATCCGGCGGCGGCCGCACCGCGTATCCGACCCAGTAACCTCTCCCGCGTTTTACAGAGTACCCGCCGTGATCCAGAACACCCGAATCCGGAACCTGAACGATAAAGAGCGCCGCGAGGACGGCGCCTACGTGCTCTACTGGATGCAGGAAGCGCAGCGCGCCCGCGGGAATGCCGCGCTCGAAATGGCGATCCGCGGGGCCAACAAATACGGCCTGCCCGTCGTTGTCTGCTTCGGCCTGATGGACGGCTATCCCGAGGCCAATGCCCGCCACTATGCTTTCATGCTCGACGGCCTGGCCGATTGCGCCGCCGAACTGGCGGCGCGCGGCATTGCGTTTGTCGTCCGTCACGGGATGCCGGGAGACGTTGCGCTGTCCCTGTCGCATGAGGCCGCCGCCGTGATCTGCGACCGCAGCTACATGCCGGCCCAGCGGGACTGGCGGGAGTCATTGGCGGAAGCGGCCGCCTGCCCGGTCGTGCAGGTCGAGACAGAGGTCGTGGTGCCGGTCGATGTTGCCTCCGACAAATCCGAATATGCGGCCCGGACGATCCGGCCCCGTATCCACCGGGTGTGGGACGAATACCTCGTGCCGCTGGACGAGACCGAGCCGAATGTGCGGCCGGATGACCTGAAGCTGGAGAGCGATTTCGATCCGGCCGATCCGGCAGGCGTGTTGGCGGCCCTCGATCTCGACCCCAGCGTCAAACCGGTCAAACGGTTTCGTGGCGGTCGGGCAGCGGCGCTCGAAATGCTGAAGCGTTTCGTGGACGACGTGCTGGACGGATACGCCACGGGGCGGAACGAACCGTCGGCGGCGCAGACCTCGTTTCTCAGCCCCTATCTGCATTTCGGCCATATCTCCCCTGTGGAAACAGCGCTCGCGGCGCGTGATTCCGGCCTTGGATCCACCGAAGACCGGGAATCGTTCGTCGAGGAACTGGTTGTCCGCCGGGAACTCGCCATGAATTATGCGAACTTCGCCCCCGGGTTCGAAACCTACGACGCCCTGCCCGACTGGGCGCGCAAGACCCTGTCCGAACATGCGGGCGACGAGCGCGAATACGTCTACGACCGCGCCACGTTGGAGGCCTGCGAGACCCACGATCGACACTGGAACGACGCCATGCGCGAGATGGTCCATACCGGGTTCATGCATAATTACATGCGGATGTACTGGGCGAAGAAGATCCTCGAATGGAGCGCCACGCCCGAAGAGGCCTTCGCGACGACGCTGGCCCTGAACAACAAGTATTTCCTCGACGGGCGCGATCCGAACTCATACGCGAATGTCGCCTGGTGCTTCGGGCTGCACGACCGCGCCTGGACCGAACGGCCGGTGTTCGGGAAAATCCGCTACATGAACGCGAACGGCCTGAACCGGAAGTTCGACATGGAAGCCTATACCACCTTTGTCGACGAGGTCGTCCGGGCGGAAGGCTGAACGCAGCGTTAGCGTTCCCAGGGCGGCACCGGCGTCATCTTTTCAGCCAAAAAATCGACAAAGGCGCGGGTCGAGGGCGGCACCAGCCGGCGGCTTGGATAGACCGCGTGTATGATGTTTTCCTGCGGATCCTGCCAGTCGGGTATGATCTGGACCAGCCTGCCCGCTTTCAGGTCGGCCCCGACCAGGAAGGTCGCAAGACGCGCGATACCGGACCCGCCGAGCGCCAGATCGCGGATCGCCTCTCCCGAATTTGCGGAGAAGTTCGACGACACTTTCACCGCCCGCGATCCGGACGGCCCCTCGAAACGCCAGGTATCGGAATAGACGGTCGAATAGATCAGGACGTTGTGATCGGCGAGATCTTCGGGTTCCACCGGCGTCCCGTGTTCGCGCAGATATTCCGGCGATGCGCAGATCACGCGCCGGTCCGGTGCGAGGCGGCGGGCGATCAGTGCGGAATCGGCAGGGGCCGACACCCGCACAGCGACATCGATGCCCTCGTCCACGATATTCATCATCCTGTCGGAAAACAGAACATCGACGCGCACATCGGGAAAGCGCGACACGAATTCGGGAATCAGCGGCACGATCTGGCGCTGGCCGAAGGAAATCGAGGCCGTGATCCGCAGCCGCCCGCGCGGCGTGTCTGACGCATCGCCGACCGCGCGTTCGGCCGCATCGATATCGGACAGCACGGCCTGGCTGCGCTCGTAGAATTCCCGGCCGACATCCGTCAGGCTGATGCGCCGCGTGGACCGGTTGAGCAGCCGCGCGCCGAGACGCGCCTCGAGACGGCTGATCTGTTTGGAAACCGCCGATGGCGTGATTCCGAGGATGCGGGCAGCTGCCGAAAAATTGCCGGCATCGACCGCCGCAACAAACACGGTCATCTCCGCGCTCGCGGCCAGCGACACCATCTTCTGTTCCTTCAATTCACATATAATATGCCGTCAACGCCTATTATCATCTTCTGCGGCATCAATTACAAATAGACCAGGATGCAGGGAATGCGGCCAATAGCAGGAGGAACTCCATGAAGATCGGATTTTTCACGATGCCGGTTCACCGGCTGGAGAAGAACTATACCGAATGCCTGCAGGAAGACCGCGAAGCCATCATTCTGGCGGACAAGCTCGGCTATTCGGAAGCCTATGTCGGCGAGCATGTCACCGATGCGGCGGAGAGCATCACGAATTCGATGCTGTTCCAGGCGAGCCTGATCGCCGAGACCAAGCAGATCAAACTGGGCACCGGGACATCGAACCTGTCGCACAGTCATCCGGTGCTGATCGCGGCCCATGCGGCGATGTTGGATCACCTGCTGGAAGGCCGGTTCATTTTCGGTATCAGCCCGGGCGCGCTGGAATCCGATGCCGAGGCGCTGGGCATTCGCGGCATCGATCGCAATGCGATGTTCGCAGAAGCCATCGACCACATCCTGAATATCTGGACCGGCGATCCCCCCTACGACCTGACAGGCGAGTTCTGGAATATTTCGACGCGCGAAACGCAGTTCGCCGAAATCGGCCTCGGCCCGATCGCGAAGCCCTACCAGAAACCCTACCCGCCAATCGTCGGCACCGTTGTCGCACCCTTCTCGAAGGGCGTGATCGAAATGGGCAAGAAAGGCTTCCTGCCGATCTCCGCCAATTTCCTGCTCGCCAAGTGGGTAGAGACCCATTGGGCCAATTACGCCAAAGGCTGCGAAGAAGGGGGCCGCCCCGCAAATTCGTCCGACTGGCGCGTCGCGCGCTCGATCTTCGTGCATGACGATCACCAGACCGCCGTCGATTACGGCAAGGCGAACGACCGGAGCCCCTACCGGTTCTATTACAAGCAGCTCTATACCAAGCTGCTGAAGGCCGGCCGCCACGAAGTGTTCAAGCCTTCGCGCGATTTCCCGGACGACCAGTTGTCGCTCGACTATATCCTCGACGAACTGGTCATCTGCGGCGACGTCAACAGCGTGGTCGATCAGATCCTTGCCTTCCGCGAGGTCACCGGCGATTTCGGCACCCTGCTCTATGCCGGCAAAGACTGGGAAGACAAGGAACTCGGCAAGCGGTCGATGGAACTGATGGCGGAAAAAGTGATGCCCGCGGTCAATGCGGCAATCGGTCAGACAGCAGCGGCGGAGTAAGGTTTCTGCTATACTGCAGGGATGGCACTTACAGACGACAAACCGCTTTCCCTGGTTCATATGCTGTCGAACCGCATCAGCCGCGCGTTCTTTGACGAGGTTGAAACCAGGTACGGCGTGTCCATTGCCGAGTGGCGGGTGATCCTGACGCTGGTATCTGAACCCGGCCTGTCGGGTTCCGACATCACCAATCGCTGGGCGATGGAAAAAATGTCGGTTAACAGGGCCATACAGCGGCTTGTGGATTCCGGAAACGTTGCGCGGTCGCGGGACCCCGAAGACCGGCGCAGCTACCGCCTGACGCTGACGGCAAAGGGCAGAAAGCTCTATGAAAAGATCGCGCCGTCCGCCAACAAGCGCTACGCGGAACTGACATCCGCGATTTCCGGTGAAGAGCTCGAAGCGCTGGTCGCCACCCTGCGCAAGATGATTGCCCGTGCGGAAGACCTGAACTGACCGCAATTGTCGAAATCATCGCGCCTGTCTTCGCCCTGATCCTCGTCGGGTACGGTGTCGGCAGAACGCCGAAATGGACGCCGGACGCCACGAAATATTTCAACAATTTCGTCTTTTACGTCGCCCTGCCGACGCTGCTGTTCGGCGCCCTGTCGAGCGGGCGCGCCTTTACCGGGGTGGAGCCCCTCATTGCCGCCGCCTATTTCGGCGGCAGCCTGATCGCGATGGCGCTGATCATCGTCTTTTCGCGCACGGTATTCCGCCTGCCCGGCGAAGAGCTCGCCCTGCTCGGCATGGGCGCCGGTTTTTCCAATACCGTTCTGCTCGGCCTGCCGCTGATCGTGCTGACCTTCGGCGATGCCGCCGTCGGGCCGATCACCGCGATCATCGCCTTCAACACGCTGCTGCTGTTGCCGGTCACGATCCTGATCATCGAAATCTCCCGCGGCCGGGCGAGCAAGCGGGGACTGGCCGCCATCGTCACGGCCCCGGTCCGCGCGCTCAGCCGCAATCCGGTCCTGATCGCTATCGTGACCGGCGCGTTGTGGAGCTTCACCGGCATCGGGCTTGCCGTCCCGGTGGAGCGCTATATCGATATGATGTCGGACGCCGCCGGCCCTTGCGCGCTATTCGTCCTGGGCGCCAGCCTCGCCGAATACAGGATCGCGGGCCGGCCTGCCGAGACCGCGACAATGGCGGGTTTCAAGCTGATCATACATCCGGTCATCGTCTGGCTGCTGTGCACGCAGGTCTTCGCGCTGGATGAGCTGACCACCGGGGTTGCGACCATGATGGCCGCCATCCCGGTCGGCGCGACGGTTTTCACGGTCGCCCAGCAATACCGGGTATTCGTCGGGCCGGTGACAAGCGCGATCCTGATATCGACGGGTATTTCAGCCGTAACGCTGGCGGTTGTGATCTCGTTCCTGACCTAGGGAAAAGAACGGCGGCGGGAGTCCAGCCTATGGACCGGCGTAATCGTCACAGCCCTGCGCCAGCGCATAACAGGCAAGACGCACGGTTTTCGGCACCTCGACCCGGTCGCCGTTGCGCTCGCCCTTTTCGTAATACTGGACAATCCGGCGTTTCAGGCCGAGCGCATGGGCCGCTTCCTTCTGGGACAGCTTCAGGGATTTGCGCCAGCGCTTGAAATCGGCGGGCGACATCGCCGTCGCCGCCCCGATGGCGTCTTTATCGCTGCTCATGCTCTCTACACATCTTCATGCGTCCTTTTCGGGCCATTTATAGCGGCCGTCTTCTGCTTGTCATATACCCATCGCCACAAAATGCGCACCCTGTGCGTTTTTCGCTTGAAAGGCGCACAAAGTGCGTCTATATCATGATTCGTTGCGCACGTGGTGCGCATATCCGGCACCGCCGCCCGGGCGGTTAAACAGAAGAAGGAGACAGGCCATGGATTCCCTGTCGGTATATTTCGACGCCATGTGGCAGGAGGCGCAACGGCCGCTGCCAAAGGTGGAGCGCCCGAGCATGCGCGGCGATATCGCGGCTGTCATGCGCCGGCTGCGCCTGATGTCGAAACGCACTTATTCCCTGGCGATGCAGCAGTGGCGTCAGACGCGTAACACGCAATAGAACGATGCGGAGACCGGCACGATGCCGGTCTCCGCTCTTCCGGGTCGTCGTCGGATCCGGAGGTTTACGTCGCGGCGCCCGGCAGTGCCTCGAAACGGCTCTGATCGAGCAGGACGCTCATGGCGATAATCTTGGTGGCGGAACGGTCGCCGACCCCCACCATTTTGACGTGCGGAATGGAGATCGACAGATCGCTGAGCTCGTCGACCTCCCAAAGAAGGCCTTCGCTGGCGCGGAACTGCTGACCGGGACGAATTTCTGCGGATTTACGCATTCTGGCTGTCTCACCTGGACTATACGGAACGGGCGGGAGTATCGCTGGACTTTTCGAAGAAAGACTTAACGCATCGCGGTTTCAAAGGCCGCCAGCCATTTTTTCTTCGCATCTTCATCCAGGAAAGAGGCTACGACAGAGTTCTTCGCCAGCGTGACGATCTCCGCCTTCGATAAATCCAGCGCATCGCGCACGGCGATGAAATTGTCGAGCACGTAGCCGCCGAAATAGGCCGGATCGTCGGAATTCACCGTCGCGACCAGACCCGCATCCAGCATCGCCCGCAGCGGGTGCTGCGACATGTCGGTCACGCCCTGCAGACGGTAGTTCGACAGAGGGCAGACCGTCAGCGGCATTTTTTCGCGAACAAGACGCGCCACCAGATACGGATCGGTCATCGCGGCATTGCCGTGGTCGATGCGCTCGACATGCAGCAGATCGAGCGTATCGCGGACATATGCCGCCGGGCCTTCCTCGCCGGCATGGGCGACCAGCCGGAACCCGGCCTCGCGCGCCTTTGCGAAGACGCGCTGGTATTTTTGCGGCGGGTGGCCGCGCTCTGACGAATCAAGGCCGATGCCCGTAATCCGGTCGCGATGCGCGATTGCCTGTTCCAGCACAGGAAACGCCTCGTCCTCGTCGAGATGGCGCAGGAAACACATGATGAGGCGCGACGTGATGCCATGCGCCGCCTCGGCATCGCGCAAGGCACGCCAGATACCGTCAAGCGCCACCTCGAACGGCACGCCGCGCACCGTATGCCCCTGAGGATCGAAGAAGATTTCCGCATGGACGACACCGTCGGCGACGGCACGCTTCATATAGGCCGCCGTGAGATCGTAGAAATCCTGTTCGTGGAGCAGCACGCTCATGCCCGCGTAATAGAGATCGAGGAACGCCTGCAGGTCGGCGAAATCATAGGCCGCCTTCAGATCGTCTACCGTGGCATAGGGCAGATCGACCCCGTTGCGCCCGGCGATTTCGAACATCAGGTCGGGTTCCAGACTGCCTTCGATGTGCAGGTGCAGTTCTGCTTTCGGCAGGCGCCGGATGAAATCGTCTGAAACGGACATTCTGAATACCTGCCCTCCGAGACCGTCAGTATGGGGCCTGTTAGGATGCAAATTTCATATGCTATCCTGTGTCAGGATAACAATATCGCAGTACGGGGACGTCAGAAAAATGAGCAACGGCAAAAGCTATGATTACGTGATCGTGGGTGCAGGATCGGCGGGCTGCACGCTGGCCAACCGGCTGACCGAAGATCCCAACGTCCAGGTGCTGGTGCTCGAGGCAGGCGGCAGCGACCGCAACCCGATCATTACGGTGCCGCTCGGCTGGGGCAAGATCCTGTTCGAGCGCCTCTATGACTGGGGCTATTTCACGGAAGAAGAAAGCGAGTTCAACAACCGCAAGGTCGAATGCGCGCGCGGCAAGGTGCTGGGTGGGTCATCGTCGATCAACGCCATGGCCTATGTCCGCTGCCACCGCGAAGACTACGACCGGTGGAGCCGCAATGGCTGCACCGGCTGGTCCTATGCCGACATCCTGCCCTACTTCATCAAGTCCGAGGACTGGGAGAAAGGCGACCAGCCGCTGCGCGGCACCGGCGGGCCGCTGACCACGATGGAAAACAAGTATCCCGACCCGCTGCTCGAAGCCTGGCTGCAGGCCGGCGAGCAGGCGGGATATTCCCGCACGGCCGATTACAACGGCCACCAGAACGAAGGGCTGGGCACCCTGCAATCGACGATCCGCAACGGCCGCCGCTGCAGCGCCGCGGTCGCCTATCTGCGCCCGGCAATGAAACGCTCGAACCTCACCGTCATCACGAATGCCCTGGCGCACCGGGTGGTCATGGACGGCACCAGGGCCACCGGCGTCGAATATTCGACCGGCAGCGGCAACACGACCGTCGCCCGCGCCGAGCGCGAAGTGATCGTCGCCGGCGGCGTGATCAATTCGCCGCAGCTGCTGATGCTGTCCGGCATCGGCAACAGCGCACACCTTGCCGAGCATGGTATTTCGACCGCCGTCGATCTGAAGGGTGTCGGCCAGAACCTGCAGGATCACCTCTCCGTCGGCGTCGAATACGAACGTATCGGCGACGGGCCGTTCGTCGGCCGTCTGCGCTGGGACCGGCTCGCCCTGTCGATGGCGCAGGCCTATTTCTTCGGCACAGGTTTCGCGACCGAAATGCCGGGACCGCTGACAGGGTATATCTCTTCGCAGGAAGGCCTGACGCAGCCGGACCTGCAACTGCTGGCGCGGTTCATCCCGCCGGAATCCCAGCCCTGGATGCCGATCACCGGCAAGAAACCGAAGGACGCTTTCATGGTCCGCCCCGTGGTGCTGCATCCGAAAAGCCGGGGCGAACTGAAACTCGCCTCCGCCAATCCCGCCGATCACGCGAAGATTCACCAGAACTTCCTGTCCGATCCGGCAGACTGGAAAACCCTGAAAGACGGAATCGCCATCGTCAAGGAAATCGCCAGCCAGAAAGCGCTGGACGGCTTCCGTGGTCCCGAGATCCAGCCGAAAGACGAACCTCTCGACGATTTCATCAAGCGGACGGCCTGGACGGTTCACCATCCGCTCGGCACCTGCAAGATGGGACCGGACAGCGACGAGATGGCGGTCGTCGATCCCGAATTCAGGGTGCGCGGCGCGGAAAACCTGCGGGTGATCGATGCGTCCGTCTTCCCCGACATGCTCGGCGGCAATATCAACGCACCGACCATCGCCTTCGCCGAGCGGGCGACCGACCTGCTGCTCGGAAAGACGCCGCTCGCCCCGATAGAGGTTGCGGCCTAGCCCCGGGCGATCGGCAGGGAGGAATTGAATGACTGGAAAAATCAACGTCGAACGGGTCGATCACACGGGAATCCGGGTCGCCGATCCTGACCGGGCGATCGCATTCTATGAAATGCTGGGCTTCGAGGTGCTGACGCGGGTGACGTTCGATCCGGTCATCATCATCCGCAACGCCGAGGACGTGGAGATCAACCTGATCGTCAATGCCGCAGCCGAGCACGACGGGACCAATATCCTAATGGATGTGGAGACCAAATACGCCGGCATCACCCACCTTGCGCTACGGGTCTCTTCCATCGTCGATACCATGGCGGTCCTCAAGGAAAACGGTGTCGCGATTACCCAGGGACCGGTCATGTTCGGCAATGACGGTCATGTATCGCTGTTCGTCCGCGACCCCGACCGCAACGTGCTGGAACTGCGCGCCCGCGCCGAGAACCTCGACGAGATCGAGGGACTGGAGAAATACGAAAACGTAAACTGACCGCTATTTTCGCGGTCGCAGAAACCCGATAATCGCGCCGACCGCGACCGCGGCCACAAGCGTGCCTGCGGGATCCTTGCGGTACTGATCGAGGGCGGCGGCCTGCGCCGCGTCCGACAGGTTTGAAAGATCGTCAGCTAGGCGATCGATGATCTCCGAGGGGTCGGCAACGGGCTTTGCCGGCGTTTTCCGGACTCGCATCCGGGACCAGGCGGCCAGCAATGCCAGGACCAGCGCGCCGCCCGCCGTGGCGAGCGCTGCCAGCCAGGGCGCCCAGACGGTCAGAAGGCCCAAATATATCGCGATGACGGCGAAAACGGCGCCACCGGCGACGAAAGCCGCGATGACGGCCAGCCAGATCGCCTCCCGGAAGACACAGGCAATGACACGACGACGCGCCGACTTCAGCGCGTCGTCGAGTGTGTCGAGAATACCCACGGGCGCCAACCTGCGGCCGGACTATCTGCGGTCTAGAAGACGGGATAACAGCAACCCGACGCCAAAGGCGACAATCAGGCTCTGCAGCGGACGCTCCTTGACGGCATCGGCAACCGCTTCGGCGGACTGACGGCCCTGATCGGCAACTTTCTGCGCGGCGCCGGCCACGTCGTCGCGAATCTCGCCGAGCTTGTCTCCCGCCCTTTTCGCGGCAGAATCTGCGTTGGTTTCCGCCAGTCCCTTCAGATCGTCTGTCAGGGCCTTCAGGGCGGCTTTAAGTTCGTCGATATCCTTTTTCAGAACGTCGATGTCGTCTTGTTTGGCGGCTGGCATGGGATTTCCTTATCCTGAGGGTTACGTGTTCAAACCCGCGGCGATCGACCCTTCACCGCGTTTGCAATCAGCGCGATCACGAACAGGACGATGAAAACCACGAAGATGATTTGCGCAATCGAGGCAGAGGCCGCAGCGATACCGCCGAAACCGAAGACAGCCGCGATAATAGCAACGATAAAAAAGATGAGAGCCCAACGTAACATATTCAATCTCCAATTTATCCGGCAGGTTGACTGGGAATCGCAATCGCTCCTGCATACCGGGAACAAACGCGTTGCCACGCAATAAGTTCCGGAAACGAATAAAATAAATCCGGCGCCGGCGATCCGGCACCTTACGGCTGATCAAAAATGTATTTCTAGTGCAGTGCGGCCGCGCGGGAGCGCGCCGCCACGCGTTCGCGCATGAAAAGGACGGCACCCGCCGCGACACCGGCGAGATCTACCCAGTGACCGCCGGGGATTGCGTTCGCCGGCATCAGGGCCGCAAACCCGCCGGCCGCGAATGCCAGCCGCATCACGAAGCCCAGCGGGCGCGTCGCGTAGCCGGTGACGGCGACCGAGACCAGCCATACCCCCACCAGCGCCGTCACGATGGCGAGCGCGATCTCCAGCGGCGCGCCTTTCAGGATCAGTGTCGGGGACAGGACGAACAGGAACGGAATCACATAGGCCATCCACCCGAACTTTACGGCGGCATAGCCGGTGCGCATCGGGTCCGCCCGCGTCAGGCTCGCCGCGGCGAAGGCGGCGATGGCGACAGGCGGCGTGATCATCGACATCATGCCGAAATACAGCACGAACAGATGCGCGGCGACGATATTGACGCCGACCTCGACCAGCGCGGGGGCGACAAGTGCTGCCACCAGCACATAGACCCCGAGGGTCGGCATCCCCATGCCGAGGACGATACAGATCAGCGCCGCCAGGGTCAGGAGGACAAACAGGTTTCCGCCGCCCAGCTGTACCAGCGACAGGGTGAGCCCGAAGCTCAGTCCCGACAGGTTCAGCACGCCGATCACCAGACCCGCCGCGGCAACGATCAGGATCAGTTCGATTGCGGCAAGGCCGGTATCGCGCAGGGCACCCCATAGCTGGGCCGGCGAAATCCGCTTGCCCTCGTAGCCGAAGATACCTGCACAGACCAGCAGGACCAGCGTCGAATTCAACGCGGCGGTCTCGGGACGCTGGTTCAGCACGAACAGGGCATAGATCAGGAAGCCGAACGGCAGCGGGAAGAACCAGCCTGCTTTTATGACCCTGCCGACAGCCGGCAGAACGCTGCGATCGACTTTTTCAATACCGGTCCGTGCCGCTTCGAGGTCGGCGACGATGAACAGCGCCACGTAATACAGGATTGCCGGCACCAGCGCCGCCAGCACCACTTCCGCATAGGGAATTTCAAGGAACTCCGCCATGACAAAGGCGGACGCGCCCATCAGCGGCGGCATCAACTGCCCGCCTGTGGAGGCGACCGCTTCTATCGCGCCGGCGGACTCGGCCGTGTAGCCGGTATCGCGCATCAGGGGGATGGTGATCACCCCGGTCGACAAGACGTTGGAAACGGCGCTGCCCGAAATCGACCCGAACAGGCCGGAAGCGGTGATCGCGATCTTGGCGCCGCCGCCGCGATACCCGCCCATGGTCGCCATCGCGATCCCGGTGAAGAAGGCCGAACCGCCGGACGCAAACAGAACCTGCCCGAACAGCAGAAAGGCGATGACGACGGTCGTCGCAATAATCATCGGTGTGCCGAGCAGGGCCTGCGGGTCCAGCGCGAGGTTGATGATGACGGTCGAGGTATCGACACTGCGGCCGACAAGCTGGCCCGGAATATGATGGCCCCACAGGGCATAGGCGATAAAAACCAGAAGGACGATCACCAGCACCTTGCCGACGCTGCGGCGCAATCCTTCGACGAGCAGCACCAGAATGACCGCGCTGACAATCAGCGCATCGAGAGGCTGGTACACAAGATCGCCCGACAGCCGCGGATATACCGCCGCGACATAAGCCATGGCGGCAAACCCCGCGATCGCCGCCAGGATATCGTACCAAGGAACCGGGCCGGCGCGGCCCTTGCTCGACGGGATATGCAGAAACACCAGCGGCAGCGCGACGGCCAGCATCCCCGCCAGAAACTGCTCTGTATAGAGGGCGAGCCCGACCGTGCGGTAAAGGTCCGCAGCCCACGCGATCGAGCCCAGCGCCACAAGCACGGCGCCGCCGTCAACGACAGCGCGCCCCGTTTTCGAAAGACGGGGCGCGCCGGTCGTTTGATCTTCGGACATTCCGGTAGGGTCCTAGAGGATGCCGGCTTCCTTGTAGAACTTCATCGCGCCGGGGTGATAATCGACGCCGACATCCGGCTTGGCCATTTCCTTCGGCTGGAACCGGCGGAACACGCCATGACCCGCGATCAGTTCCTTCTTGCTTTCATGCAATGCCTTGGCCGACTTGTAGGCGATCTCGTCGCTCACATGGGCGCCGGCCAGCAGCAGGTAGTCGAATCCGACCAGGGTGGTCGGCTTTTCGATATAGGGCATCTGCTTCGACGGATTGACGGTGGTGAAAAAGGCACCCGGCGCGACCGCCCGCATTTTGGCGAGTTTCTCAGGCGTGCCGTCGAGCGACAGGAAGCGTATGTTCACAGCCGCGTTCGCCTTGCGCACGATGGCCGAACCGGGGGCGAGGAACGAGGCGACGACCTTGCCGGAAACGAGTTCGTCGGTCCCGCGGACGAAATTCGGGACCGGCACGCCTTTGACGTCATCCCACGTCATGCCTTCCATCGCGAAGGTCGCGCGGATCAGGACCTCGACGATCTTCTGGCTCGTAAAGCCTGACGGGAAATCCTTCCCCTTGAAATCCGTGACCTTCTGATACGGCGAATCCTTTTTCACCATGTAGCCGGTCTGGAACGCAAACAACCGTGCCAAAGCGCGGAGATTCGGGTTCTTGCGGCCCTCGAAGGTGCCCGTGCCGTCCTTCGCGAAATGCGCCTCGACGGCGTTCGCGGTCGACATCTCAATCTTTCCCTGGTTGACCTGGGGAATGAAGATGTTCGAACCGCCGAAGCCGACGGCCCGGGTGGTCAACCCCCCCTTGTCGGAAATAACCTTGGCGGCCGCAGAGGCGATACCATAGGCAAGCGAGCCCTGCGGCAATGTGCCGATACTGACGGTCTGGGCGATGGCGCCGCCCGAAAAGGCAATGGCGCCGACAGCGGCGGCGGCGAGAGTCTTGCTGAGATACGTCATAGGCTTGTTCTCCCTGTTGAGCCGATACGAACTCCCCGTCTTCTTTTCTTGTTTTTTTTACAGATTTACACTTCTGTAAAACCATTGCAACAGGGCCTCACAGCCACCACTGTATGACATAGTCGTACGGCCCCTCGCGGTTGACCAGATCGACGCGCTGCAGGGCGACACGATACCCGTCATCCGTTTTCTTCAGCAGATGCCGGTATTTGCCCGTGAAATTTCTCACCTCGTAGCGGAAATACTCGGCGCAATGAAACCGCGACCGGACGATGATGTCGCCATGCGCATTCTCGCTTTCAACGATGACATTCGACACCACATGACAGAGCCGGTTATGCGGCGCCTGGCTGTGCGCGCGCGGATGCGTGTTCCGGGCATTGCGCATCAGCATCAGCCCCTGGTCTTCCCAGAAGATATTCGGCTGACCGTCGCCCTCGGTCTGGTCTTCTTCGGACGGCATCCAGTAAAAGCCGTCATCGGTGAACAGCGCCAGCCAGTCGTCGAACTGCTTCTCGTCAAGGATCTCCGCCTGTCGATAGAGAAACTTCTCGACGGCAAGCTGGGTCTCGGCGCTGACATCGGCGACGGCATGCGGATCCGACGCCGCCAGTATTTCACAGGCCTCCGTCATGACTTTTCTCCTGTCCCGGCGGTCATATAATCGCGCCACGCATGCATCATATGCCGTAGCGGCAGTTCGCTCATGCTGTCGGGCGCAGAATAGGTGACACCGTCGCGTTCGATGTCCTGACCGGCCTTGCGGTGAAAGCTGACCCATTCGCCGGCCGACGATTCCAGACCGTGCTGACATTTCCACCAGTTGAACAGATCGTCCGCGTTGATCAGCGTCGACGGCGAATTCACGAGATAGTAATACGCCAGAGACCGGCGATAGATCGTCTCGGGCGCGTCCTTCAGCCGGAAATGCCAGATTTCGGTCAGGGTCTTGTCATGGGCCAGCGGCCGGATCGTGCGCAGCTGCTGCAGCGGCGGCTGCACGGAGTTGCAGGGATACACCAGCATGTGGTGGATATTGGTTTCCAGAATCTCCTCCGCCTTTTCCTCGCCGTAGGCCTCGTACATCCGGCGCACATATTCATTGGTCTCCGGATCGTCCGGGCGCAGGCCCATATATCCCTCGAGACTGCTGTGGCCGTTGCGGTAGCCGACAGTGCCGAACTTCGTCCAGCCGTCATGGCCCAGCCGGGCGAAGTCCGTCAGAAACGATAACTCCAGCGGCGGCTCTTCACCGTCGGCCCGCATTTTGGCTTCAAGCTGCTGCGCCGCCTTGCCGGTGGATTCATGGGTCACACCGGGATGGGACGCGTCGAGCTGGTTCTCGAGGAATATCTTCCAGTTCGATTGCTGCACCATGCGGAAGCATTCGCCGACAACCTCCGTCTCCTTGCCCGGCGCACGGTCGATCAACTGATCGAACGCGGCGGCGGATTCACCAAGATGCGTGTGGAGATCGGGTCCTTCGTCAGCCAGACTGGCAAACCAGAAACCGCGATAGTTTTCAGCCCGCGGCGCTCTGGTCATGTGGAACTCGGGGTTGGCAAAATCCAGATTTGTGCCTTCGTATTCGCGCTTCGCCGGCATGCTCTCGAGCCTGCCGTCCAGGTGGAAGGTCCAGGCATGATAGGAGCAATAGAAATGAGCGCCGGTATTGCCCTTGCGCGCGGTACAAAGCTGGGCGCCCCGGTGCGGGCATCGATTGAACAGGATCTGAACATCGCCGTTGCTGTCCCGCACCATGATCATGGGCTGACGGCCGATCTGGGCAAGGTAATAATCCCCCGGATTCCTGACCTGGCTCTCATGGCCCATATAGATCCAGGTGCGCTCGAATATCCGTTCCATTTCGAGATCGAAAATCTCCGGATCGGTATAGGCTTTGCGGTGCGCGCGGTCGGGTTCGACCATTGCGCCGATCTGTTCGTTGGTCCAGCTCATCTCTCTCTCCCGGTCGGTGACGATGGGTGTCTTCATCAGAACGCCCCCGACGGAGCGCCCGCTTGAGAGAGTGTTGCGGTTTAAAATACGCCCGACTAGCCCGGATACGCGGGAAATATCCCGAAAGCGCAGGTATTACGCGTTTCGTAGCGTCTCCGACGGTAATTCGCCAAACCGTTCCTTGTAGGCCTGTGCGAACTTGCTGAGATGATTGAAGCCGCAATCGAGTGCCACGTCGGTGACCAGAACATCGCCGGCACCCTTTTGAGTGAGCATCAGACGGGCATTGTCGAGCCGGACATTGCGCAGATACGCCATGGGCGTCACGCCATAGTATTTGCGAAATCCCGCGTGCAGCGACCGGCGGCTAACCCCGCTCGCCCTGACCATATCATCGAGACCGATGACGTCGCTGGAGTGGCTGTGAACATACGCAGCCGCGTGGCGTACATGGCGGGGCCGCAGCGTCGGCGAGGTATCGGACATCAGATGCGTGTAATTATGCGGCAGCACGTTGAGCATCATGTCGAGCAGGATCTGCTTGGCATCGCCGCCGCCCGGCCCGTCGAAGAACGACCCTTCGTGTTCGAAATCCTGCGCCAGGAGATCGATCATCCTGCCGAGCGTGGCCGACCGGCCGGACAAGACACAGGGTGCCGGCTCGAAAACAAGCGGATCGCGGACCGGCATGCCGATTCTGCGCACCAGCGCGGCTTCCATATCGGTCTGATGAATTTTGATCATCATCTGCCGGCCATCGGTCTGCCATACCTTCGCGTGCGGCCTGTTGGCATTGATCATGTAGATCTCGCCGGGACTGAACGACCGGTCGGCCTGCACCTGCCCAACCGCCATCCGGCCACCGAGATTGATTTCGCACAGGTAGATATTGGCCATGTTCGGTACGTTTATCCGGGCCTCGCCCTCGCCGAACATCGAATAGGCCATTTCATGGAAGGTCAGCGTATCAAGCGACGCGGTGCGAAAACGCACCGTTGCCGGCCGTTTCCGCCGGGATTCATGGGCGAGCGAGTGCGAAATGATGCGCTGTCCGACAATCTCGCTGGTTTCCCGCGGATCGCTGGACACGAAATACGGCGTCCAACGCCCTGTCGTCCCGGTTATTCCGGTCGTTCCCGTCATTCCCGTCGGCTCCATGGGATCGGTCTGGCGCAACATGACCGGAAGCTTGGGCGGATTCGGCGTCGAAATCAATTTTCCTGCACCGGCCCTTTGACAACCGGCAGGCAGCGCGAAACAGTAGCGCTTCGTCCCCTACCGGAAGTTCAGGTGATCAGGTGAGTGCGACAACAACAGGCGACATGCCGACATTGGCGGCCGCAATCGCGGCCACACTCTCTGCGCGCGGCGTAAAACGCATCTTCGGCGTCCCCGGCGGGGGATCGAGCCTCGACCTGATCGACGCGGCCGCGCAGGAGGGGATCGAGTTCATCCTGTGCCGCACTGAAACCGCGGCCGCGATCATGGCGGCGGTGACCGGCAAGCTGACAGGCATTCCGGGCGTGGTCCTGACCGGAATCGGCCCTGGCGCGGCGAGCGTCGTGAACGGGATCGCCTATGCGTCGCTTGAACGCGCGCCGATAATCGTGATCACCGACGCGCACGAGGAAACCGCCGTCGCGCCGCCGCATCAGATATTCGACCAGCAGGCCCTTTTCGCGCCGATCTCCAAAGCGCAAAGGCGCCTCACACCGGCAACCGGGGCGGCGGATTTCGCGGGACTGTTCGATCTTGCCGCGGCGGAACCGCCGGGTCCGGTCCATGTCGACCTGTCCGCAAGGGACGCGGCCAGCCCCGCCGAACCGGCGCCGGCACGCGCCCGGACCGACCCGCCCGCCCCTGACGCGGCAGCGCTGGCCCAGGCCGTCGATCTGCTAAAGGCCGCCGCCCGGCCCGTCGTTATCGTCGGACATCAGTGCCGCGCCGCCGACCGCGCCGACGCGGCGAACGCCCTTGTCCGCGCGCTGGGCGGTCCGGCCATGACGACATACAAGGCGAAGGGCGTGGTGCCGGAAGACGGTCCGCACTTCGTCGGACTGTTCACGAACGCGAAGCTCGACCACGGGGTTCTTGCCAAAGCCGATCTCATCGTCTTCTGCGGGGTCGATCCCGTCGAAATGATCCCGGGCAAATGGCCGCATGATGCGCCGGTCATCGTTCTGTCCGAAACACCGGGCCTCGCCTGGCCGTTTGTCCCGGAAATCGAGATCGCCGGACCAGTTGCGCTCAGCGCGGCATATGTCGCAGCAACCCCGCCGAAAACCGGCTGGCGCGAGAGCGAGATCGCGCAGTTCAGAAGCAGTATCGTCACGGCGCTGGCAAACGCCGGCGGTGGCGGACGCGCGCCGGACGACGTGATCGACGCGATCGCCGCGGCCGCTCCCGCCGGCGCACGCCTCGCCGTCGATGCGGGCGCGCACATGTTTTCGGCGATGGCGCGCTGGCCGGCGCAGGCGCCTCACGATGTGATGAAATCGAACGGATTGTCGAGCATGGGCTTCGCCGTCCCCGCCGCCCTCGCAAGCTGGCTGGAGGATCCCGACCGTCCCGCGATCGCCGTCACCGGAGACGGCGGGATGATGATGTGCCTGGCGGAGCTTTCCACCGCCGCCCGCCTGAACGCCAACCTGACCGTGGTCGTCCTCAACGACGCAGCGCTTTCGCTGATCGATATAAAACAGCAGCGCCAACAGCGACCGCCGCTCGGCGTGCGCTATCCGCGGGCCGATTTCGCAACGGCAGCGCGCGGGATGGGATGCGCGTCCTGGACCGTCGCCGCCCTCGACCCGCTGGAATTCGCCCTGGCGGAAGCATTCGAAACCGAAGGTCCGACGCTCGTGGATGTCAGCGTCGATCCATCGGGCTATCGCGACCAGCTCATCGCGTTGCGGGGCTGACGCCCGGCGCGCTCCTGCGCTAGGCTCATCGCAACGCACCCGGAGACCCTCATGAATGATGCCACCGACCAACGCCGAAACTGGGTCCATCATCTCGCCTATGAAGACCTGCGCGACTGGATCGACGAAGCGGCCCGGCTCGGCGAATTACGCCACGTTTCCGGCGCGAACTGGGAAGAAGAGATCGGCATGGCGGCGGAAGTGGTCAGTCATGCCGATGATTCGCCCGCGGTCCTGTTCGACGCCGTGCCGGGATGCCCCGCCGGTTTCCGCCTGCTGACCAATATATTCGCGGGACGGCGCAAGAACATGACGCTGGGTTTTCCGCAAGGTCTCGACAAGGTCGAACTCAGCAACGCCTTCGCCGATATCTACAATCCGGACAAGAACCTCATCCCGCCGGTCTTCGTCGAGACAGGCCCCGTGTTCGAGAACACGGATAGCGGCGACGCGGTCGACCTGACGAAGTTTCCGACACCGGTCTGGCATGAAGGCGATGGTGGCCGCTATATCGGCACCGGCAGCTATAACGTCACGCAGGACCTAGATACCGGCTGGTACAATCTCGGCTGCTACCGGATCATGATCCGAGATGCGGCCTCCGTGACCTACAACGCGGCGCCCGGAAAGCACGGGCGGCGGCATCATGAAAAATATATCGAGCGCGGCGAGAAGATGCCGGTCGCCATGGTGATTGGCGGCGATCCGATGACGTTCTTCATTGCCGGCGGCGAAGTGCCCGACGGCATCAGCGAATTCGACGTCGTTGGCGGCATTCGCGGCAAGCCGCTGGAACTGGTTCGCGGACCGGTCACCGGCCTGCCCTTCCCCGCAAACGCCGAAATCGTGCTCGAGGGGTTCGTGGACCCCGAAACCGTCGTCCCCGAGGGGCCTTTCGGCGACTGGACCGGTACCTATACGGAACCCGGACGGGTACGCCCGCTGACCGAAGTCGTCGCCGTGCATTACCGGAACGATCCCGTCATTCTGGGCTTCCCCCCGCAAAGCCTGCCCGATGAGTATTCCCGTTTCCGCGCGGTGACCCGGTCCGCGCTGGTTCACAAGAATATCCAGGCGGCGGGGGTGCCGGATGTAACCTCGGTCTGGGCGCACGAAGTCGGCGGCTCGCGGATGCTGCTCGGCGTAGCCATCCGCCAGCGCTATCCCGGTCATGCCAAACAGGCGGGGCATATCGCCAGCCAGTGTCAGGCCGGGGCCTATAGCAACAAGTGGGTTATCGTCGTGGACGACGACGTGGACGTGACCAACCTGGACGACCTTATCGCCGCCGCCCTGACCCGGTCGGACCCCGCGACATCGACGGATTTCATCACCAACGGCCGGACATCGCCGGCGGATCCGCGGGTGCATCCGGATGAGCGGGCGAAAGGCAACCTGACCAATTCCCGCATGATCATCAATGCCTGCATCCCGTTCCACTGGCGCGACCGGTTTTCGAAATCGATCAAACCGTCTGCCGACGTGGCCCGTCGGGCCCGCGAAAAATTCGGCTATCTGCTGCGGCCGGCGGAGGACTGATCCCGCCGCCGGCCCGTTACGGGGTTATTTCAGGTCCATCGCGGCGCGAATACCAGTAAGCTGAGCCGGCGTGACGGCAAGCGTCTCGTTGATAAGCTTCGTTACCTGTTCGCCGGAAACCGGTTTGACGTCGAGCTTCCGTTCGGCAACGGCGGCCAGATACGCCGGATCCTTCATCGATTTGTCGAAGGCGGCCCGCAGCGCGGCAATACGATCCGCCGGCACCCCAGGCGGTGTCAGGAACAGCCAGCCGACCGCGTTGCCGTTTCCGAAGAAGCTCAGCACCGCCTTGTCGGCGGGCTTCGTTGCAAGCTCGATCAGCGTCGGCACATTCGGCAGGTCCCAGTTCCGGCTCAGTCCGCTGAGGGCGATCAGCGCGACCTTGTCCTGCGCCAGCCATTGGGGTTTTCCTGCTTTCAGGCTGTCCCAGGAGCCCGCCCGGCCGTGGGCTTCGCCTTTTTCCATGGCGAGTTCCACTCCCTTCATGCCGCGATAGCCGGTCACGATCTTGAATTTGGTCCCCAGCAGATTGTTCATCAGGGTCGGCGTTATGAACGTCTCCGAACTCTTGCCGGTGGACGCCATGACGGCTTCGGTCTTCCTGGCATCTTCAAAGCTTGCGACGGGGGACTTTTCTCTCAGCATCGCAACGACGCTGTTGATCGGTCCGAGGCTGCCGATGTAGTTGAACTTCGCCGCGTCGTATTTGAGGCCTGTGCGTCCCAATGCCTGGTTCACCGCGATATATTTCAGCGGAAATCCGATCTGCGTGCCGTCGCGGGGGGCCACGTTATACATGTAGTTAGCCATTTTGGAGCCGCCGCCGCCCGGCATGAACTGCATGATAATGTTCGGATTGCCGGGTATGTATTTCTGCATCGTCTCGGCCAGAAGCCGGCCGTGAACGCCGTACGCGGAGCCGGCCCCGGTGGCGGCGGTAATGGTTATGGTTTTCCCGGCATAGAACTCGGCCACCGACTGGGCCCCGGCTGTTCCCACGATTGATGTGGAAACAAGTATTGCCGCGGTTGCGGCTGCAATCCGAAATTTACTCACAGGCTTCTCCCAAAATAGAGATGGCGTGGCAGTTACGGACGCCCGCAGTGTCATCGCGGCCCGCCGCAACCGTTATATATTGAGGAGAAGTCTCCTACAGGATCAACCCAAGGTCAATTCGATGAGCGGCGCTCAGACCGAAGTCAGCCCTTTGCCATCGCCTTGGCAAAGGAATCGCGCAGGCCCACCGTCCGGTTGAAGACGGGATTATCCGCCGTTGCATCGGGATCGACGCAAAAATATCCGAGCCTTTCGAACTGCACGACCTCGCCCGCCACGACATCCGACAGGGCCGGCTCAAGCTTGCAGCCGGTCAGCGTTTCCAGCGAGTCCGGATTGAGGACCGACCGGAAATCCTCGGCCGCCCCGGGGTTCTCATCGACGAAGAGCGGACTGTAGAGCCGCACTTCGGCATCGACCGCATGCCGGGCCGAAACCCAGTGCAGCGTTCCCTTTACCTTGCGTCCGTCAGGCGAATCGCCGCCACGGGTTTCCGGATCGTAGGTGCAGCGCAGTTCGATCACCTCGCCGGCGGCGTCCTTGATGACATCGGCACAGGTCACGAAATAGGCCGCCCGCAGGCGGACCTCACGCCCGGGACTGAGCCGGAAGAACTTCTTCGGCGCGTCCTCCATGAAATCGTCGCGTTCGACATAAATTTCGCGGCTGAACGGGACTTTGCGCGTGCCTGCGCTGTCGTCGCGTGGATTGTTGACCGCATCGACTTCCTCGACCCGGTCTTCGGGATAGTTCTCGATAACGACTTTGAGCGGCCGCAGCACCGCCATCCGGCGCAGCGCGCTGTCGTTAAGCGGCTCGCGGATGCAGTGTTCGAGCATGGCGGCTTCGACCGTGCCCTCGTTCTTCGAAATCGACAGACGGCCGATGAAATCGCGGATCGCCGAGGCGGGCACGCCGCGGCGGCGCAGGCCCGAAAGCGTCGGCATGCGCGGATCGTCCCAGCCCGCCACATGGCCCTCCGAGACAAGCTGCGTCAGCAGCCGCTTCGACAGGACGGTATGGGTCATGTTCAGGCGCGAAAATTCGTACTGCCGCGGGCGCGCCGGCACCGGCAGGTTTTCAATCAGCCAGTCATAGAGCGGCCGATGATCCTCGAATTCCAGCGTACACAGCGAATGGGTAATGCCTTCGATGGCGTCGGTCTGGCCGTGGGCGAAATCGTAGGTCGGATAGATGCACCAGTCATTTCCGGTGCGCGGATGCGGCGCGCGGATAATCCGGTACAGCGCCGGGTCGCGCAGATTGATATTGCCCGACGCCATATCGATCTTGGCACGCAGGATCCGTGCGCCGTCCTCGAATTCGCCTGACCGCATACGGCGGAACAGATCGAGGTTTTCCTCGATACTACGGCTGCGTGACGGGCTTTCGCGCCCGGGTTCGGTCAGCGTGCCGCGATACTCGCGCATCTCCTCGGCGGACAGGTCCTCGACATAGGCGAGGCCTTTCGTGATCAGATGTTCGGCCCATTCATAGAGCTGCTCGAAATTGTCGGAGGCATATTTGACCTCGCCGTCCCAGCCGACATCCAGCCACTTCACGTCGGCCTGAATGGCGTCGATATATTCCTGGTCTTCCTTCGCCGGGTTCGTGTCGTCGAAACGCAGATTGCAATGGCCGCCGAATTCCCGCGCCACGCCGAAATTCAGGCAGATCGATTTCGCGTGACCGATATGCAGATAGCCATTGGGCTCCGGCGGGAAGCGCGTGACCAGCGATCCGACAGTGCCGCTTGCCAGGTCGGCGCGGATGCGGTCGCGGATGAAATCATGCACCTCTGCGGGTGCCGCATTGTCTTCGGTGTTCATGGCACCAGCGTATAGCACGCCGGATTCAATGCGCTAAGAGGCAAGTGCGTTATTCGAAGCGCAGCGGAACCGACCGTTTTCGCACCAGCTATCCCGAGTCCGCTTTCGAGGGAGCACCGGAAGTCTGCCTCGACGCCAGGTTCGTCTGCTGATAGCCATGTGTGGACGGCTCCGTGTTGGCAAGGGTTTTTTGACGGTGATGCATCGCTGGTCGGTGCTGCCATGTGTCCGGCCTGTTTGTGCGGCACTCGACATGGCCGCTGGCCCTAATGCTCTCCG